>TBL_comb47_HYPODRAFT_10002187_pt1 | contig 24369 bp, 18 predicted proteins | sample TroBogypolimnion_40_FD_10682 | JGI IMG/M metagenome (IMG submission 10682)
GAGCTTGGCGGGAATCGGCTCGAAGGCGTAGACTTTTTCCAGCGGCAACAGCCCGCCAATGGCGCGCGGCTCGGTTGCATGATCGGCGGACTGGTAATAATCAAAATAGCAATTCGCCGTCGGCGACATCACGACATCGTGGCCGGAGCTCGCGGCTTCGCGACCGCCGCCGATCCAATCCATCACGGCCGCGTTTTGCGCGAGGCCGCCCTGCAAGATTTCACTCCAGCCGAGCAGCGTTTTGCCGTTTGCATTGATGAATTTTTCCATGCGGCGCGTGAACCAGCTCTGCAATTCTTCCTCGTTCTTGAGTTTTTCGCGCTGCATCAGCGCCTGGCAGGCAGCGTCATTTTTCCACGGACCTTTCGGCACTTCATCGCCGCCGATGTGAATATATTTGGAGGGAAACAGCGCGAACACTTCCGTCAGCACGTTCTGCAAAAATACAAACGACTCCTCCTTGGCCGGCGAAAAAATTCCCGGATTAACCCCGCCTTTCAAGGGAATTGCAAACGGGCCGGGACCGCTGCCGAGTTCCGGATACGCCGCCAGCGCCGCGAGCGAATGGCCGGGCATTTCGATTTCCGGCACAATGGTGATGTGCAAGCTCTGCGCGTAAGCCACAACTTCGCGAATATCTTCCTGTGTGTAAAAACCACCGTAGCGCCCGTCAGGTCCGTAAGCCGTCGTCGCCTCTTTTTCCAGCCCGAAGCCCACGCCATCGCGCCATGCGCCGACAGCGGTCAGCTTGGGATATTTTTTAATTTCAATGCGCCAGCCGTTGTCGTCCACCAAGTGCCAGTGGAAGGTATTGAGTTTGTGCCGCGCCATCGCGACAAGCAATTCTTTGACCTCCGCCTTGGTGAAAAAATGCCGGCTCACATCGAGCATCAGCCCGCGCCACGGAAACCGCGGCGCATCGGTGATTTTCACGCCGGGAATTTCCCAAGCCACGTTTTTTTTGACCGTGGTGGAATAAATTTCCGGCGGCAACAATTGCAGCAGCGTCTGCGCGCCGTAAAATAAACCGGCCGGCGTGGCCGCGCGGATCACCACGCGGTGGGCATCCACGGTGAGTTCATAACCTTCCGCGCCAAGGCTGGCATCCGCCGCCGCCGTCGTCAGCACAATGCCGCTGGCGCCGGCGGTCGCCGCTGCGGAATTCGGGTGGAGCGGAAATGGCCAACCGGTGGCGGGCCGAAGTTGCGCCGCGAGATATTCGCCGGTGGCCGCCGCGGCCGGGTCGGTAAAAATCTGGGTATCGGCCGCCAAAGCGAGGGCGCCAGCCTGCCGTTCCAATTTTTGCGGCTGCGGAATCAGGGCGGGTTCGTTGACGGCGAACGCGGTGGCGACGAAGGAAAATGCGGCCACCAGAAAAAGATATCGTGCTTGCATAAGCTTATTTTTGCGCGGCGACTTTGGGCGTTTGGTCTTTGATTTTGACGCAGATCACCGACGCAATTTTATCCGGCGCGGCGGCGGGCAAGGCGACGGTGACGCCAGCTGCGGTTTGTTGCACTTTCAGTTTTTTCCCATTGGCCAGCAGCGTGGCGCTCTTCACTTTGCTTTGCAAGCCGGGCAGTTCGATGTTGCCGGCGGCCGGCCAGTTGAAAATTTCCACATAGATTTTTCCCGGCTGCGTGGTCGCGCGCCAATCCCAACTCGGCTTGAATTTGGGTTTGCCGTTCTTGTCTTTTTCGGTCGGGCTAAAGGAACCCGCCTCCGCGCCGAAGGGCGTGGGGCCGGCGCCGTAAATGGCTTCCCGGTTGACTTTCATCCACGCGCCGACTTCGGCGAGCCGATCGACGCTTGGCTGGGGAATTAAACCTTCGCTGGTGGGGCCGACGTTGAGCAGATAATTACCGCCTTTGCTGGCGATGTCGCACAAATTGTGGATGAGGGTGGCGGGCGATTTCCAATTATTATCGTGCTTGTTGTAGCCCCAATGATTGTTCAGCGTCATGCACGTTTCCCAATCCACGCCGGCCCCAAAACCACTGGGCGGAATCTGCTGTTCGGGCGTGCCGTAATCGCCGACGCGTTCGTGGCCGGTGTCCATGCCTTCCATGCCGGCGCGGGCTTTGCCGACGCGGTTGTTGATGATGAGCTGCGGGTCCAGCGCGCGCAAATAGGCATAAAGATCCACGCCGCGTTCGTGGGTCCAGGGCGATTCCCATTCGCCGTCGAACCACACTATGCCGGGATGATAGTTCGTCACGAGTTCTTTCAACTCGCGCTTCATATAATCGGTGAAACGATCCATGTCCGGCGTGCCGGTGGCGACATCGTTCCACGCGCGGCGCGTGCCCCAATCGGAGCTGTGCCAGTCCATGATGGAATGATAGAGGCAAAATTTGATGCCGGCTTTTTTGCACTCGGCGGCAAGTTCGGCGAGCGGATCGCGCTGGAAGGGCGTGGATTTGATGCTCCAATCCGTCTGCGCCGTGGGCCACATGCAAAATCCATCGTGATGTTTTGAGGTGATGACAATGTACTTCATGCCGGCGTCCTTGGCGGTTTTCACCCACGCCTTGGCGTCGAACTTCACCGGATTAAATTCCTTCGCAAATTGTTCGTAGCGGCTGACGGGAATTTTGGCAGACTCCAGAATCCACTCGGCGTAGTCGGTCTTCCCGTCCCATTCACCAGCAGGCACCGAATAGACGCCCCAGTGGATGAACATGCCGAATTTCGCCTCGCGAAACCACGCCATCCGCGCATCATGCTGCGCCGGAGTTTCCGCCGGCACCGCTGGCACACCGGCCAGAATTTTTCCCGCGACGACCAGTGCGGCCAGACCGACCATTAATTTTGTTTTCATAAATACGCCCCCAATATTTGGAAAGTTTTCCCGCGCTGCTTAATGTTTTCCGCCCTCGAAATGCTCTTCAATTTCTTCGAGCGTCTTGCCTTTGGTTTCCGGCAGGAAAAACGCGGCGGTGATAAAATAAACCACCGTGCAACCAGCGAAGACAAAGAACATCGTCGCATAGCCGTGCTTGCCGACCGCCGGCAGGAAAATGGCGGCAATGGTGGTGGACACCGCGATGTTGATCATCAGCGCAATGCTCATGCCATTGGAGCGAATGCGCGTGGGCATGAGTTCGGACAAAGCCAGCCAGACACAAACGCCCGGACCGACCGCATAAAACGCCATAAAAATAAAGAGGCAGACCGCCGTGAGCCAGCCGCTGCCTTCGCTGGGCACCGGCGTGATGAGCGCGTTGTCAATTTTCAGCGGCGCGGTTTTGGCGGCATCCAGATCGGCAAACGGGTTTTTGAAAAACGATTCAACCTTGCTTGTGGGAAGACAACTTTCCCGCGTGATTTCCAGCTTGGCACCGACGTCATCGGAACGCACCACCTGGCTGGCGGCAACATAATCGCCGCAGGAATAAATCACTACCATCGTCGTCGGCCGCCCCGTGGCGGACTGGCCGGCGGACCCGACGGCGGCGAGCAATTTATCGGCTGTTTCCTGATTAAAAACCAGCGTCACTTTTTGGTCGGCGCCAACGAGCGCCTGCACGGCGGACTTCACGTCCACGCGCTGTTTTTCGGTCTGGTTAAAAACCAAACCGGCACTGACCAGCGAAACAATGATGCCAGCGCTGCCGAGCGAGAGCAAAAATTTGCGGCCCTTCCGATCCACCAACATCACCGCGCCGGCGGTCGCCAGAAAATTAACGAAGTTGAAAATCAGGCTGCCCAGATGCGCGTGTTTATCGCTCAGACCGGCTTGAATCAAAATCGTGGTGTTGTAACCGATGATGGAATTAATGCCCGTCGCCTGATTGCACGCCAGAATGACGCAGGCCATCAGAAAGGGAATCACATATTTGCGACTCAGCAACGACTCGCGGATTTGCTCGCCGGTGGTGGATTTTTTTGCCTGCTCGGCCGCGATGGTTTCCGCCATTTCCCGCAACTCGTTTTGCGCCTGCTCCTCGGTGCGCGAATGCAATAGCGCCGCCAGCGCGGCCTCTTTGCGACCGCGCCGGAACAGCCAGCGCGGCGATTCGGCGACGAAGAAGCTGCCCAAGACAAACACAATTCCCGGCGGCAGCGACACCCAGAAAATTTTTCGCCAGACGGCATCCTTAAAGGCAAACAGTTTGTCCGCGTCGGCCAGCTTCGTCATTTCGTCCACGCGCAAACTGAAATACGCCCCGATCAACGCCGCCGCCACCAACCCCAGCACCAGCATCCACTGAAAAATCCCCGTGCCCTTGCCCCGATTCGTCGCCCCAAGACATTCCGCCAGATAAAGCGGAATCACCACGCCGATCAACCCGCCACTGATGCCTTGTAAAAGCCGGCCGCAGACCAACGGCCAATAACCGCTCGCGAGCGCAATCATTGGAATACTGACGACAAACAAGACGCCACTTAAAATCATCATCTTTTTCCGCCCCACCAAATCGGCCAGCATCCCGGCAAACAAAGTGGAAACCACGCCGCCCAGCAACACGGCGGCAACGATGAATGAAAGTTGCCCGGCGGTCAGCATCTGGCCGGAAGCCGTATCCTTGAACGTCGCCGAAAGATACGGCAGCGCGCCGGCGATGATGCCCACATCCACACCGTAAAGCAGGCCGCCGAGGCCGGCAACGAGCAGGAGAAAACGATTGTAACCGGTCTTGGTGGCCGTGCTGGATGCAGTCATAGTTTTTGGTTTGCTCTAACTTCCGCTGATTTTTGTCGCCCGCCCGCCATTTTCCGCGCCCATTGGGCTGGCAGAAATAACAACGTTGTGCGCAATTAATTATCAGGTCAATGCGGAAAGCGGAATCCCACATTTGGGGGGCTGCGTCCGTCCGCGCCGGCCCCCCGGCTCACCCAAATGTGGTATTTGCGCTGCTTCCCGCTTGGTTTAGGATGCTAAAAACCGCTGCTGCTGCAAGTGGATATATTGTGACGGATCTGGTGGTTTGATTGCATTCAACTTGGATAACCTTTATTTACCATGGCCCAACCCAACCCGTCTTCTAATCGTCGCGATTTTCTCAAAACCGTCGGCTTGGTCGGCGCCGGCCTGACAGCCGCCAGCCTTTCGCGCACCCCGGCCGATTCCGTCAAACCGGCAAACGCCGCCGCCGAGGGCGTGTTGAGCGCCGACTTCACCACCACCCGCCCGCGCCCGGCCGGCGCGAAGCCCGTGCACGATCTCACCACCGCGCCACTCGCCCGCGTGCGGGTCGGCGTCATCGGCCTGCATCGCGGCATGACGCATGTGAACAGTTGCCTCGGCATCGAATTTGCCGACGTCGTGGCTGTCTGCGACATCGTGGATGACCGCGCTCAAGCCGCGGCCAACGCGTGCGAAAAAAAAACCGGCAAACGCCCCGCCATCTACAGCGGCAACGAAAACGTCTGGGAACAAATGGTCGCGCGCGACGATCTGGACGCCGTGTACATCGCCACGCCGTGGGCCTGGCATGTGCCGATGTGCCTCGGCGCGATGAACCACGGCAAACACGCTTTCGTGGAAGTCGCCGCCGCCGTGACGGTGGATGATTGCTGGCAATTGGTGGATTGCAGCGAGCGCACCCAGCGCCACTGCGTGATGCTGGAAAATTGTTGCTACGGCGAAAATGAATTGTTCGTCCTCAACCTCGCGCGGCAAGGTGTTTTCGGCCGGTTGAACCACGCCGAATGCGCCTACCTGCACGACCTGCGCGGCGTGCTGTTTTCACTCGGCACCGAAGGCGATTGGCGCCGCAATTATCATTGGCAGTACAACGGTAATTTGTATCCCACGCACGGCCTCGGCCCGGTGGCGCAATACCTCGGCGTCGGCCGGGGCGACCAGTTCAAACATCTCGTGTCCATGAGCTCGGAGGAAATGACCCTCACAAAATACCGCAACGAGCAGCGGCCCAACGGCGGCCGGCACGCCGCTGAAAAATACATTTGCGGCGACATGAACACCTCGCTCATCAAGACCGAACTCGGCCGCACCATCATGGTGCAACACGATGTCGTGCTCCCGCGGCCGTACAGTCGCATCAATGCCCTCTACGGCACCGAGGCCGTGTTCTTTGATTATCCGGCCCGGCTATCCGTGGACAAACCCAAGCAGTTTGGTCTGGCGGCCGACAGTTCGGAAGACTGGCTGAACGATAGCGATTTGAAAATCATGCGGGACAAATTCACGCATCCGCTCTGGAAACGGCTCGCCGCCCGCGCCAAAGGCGCCGGCCACGGCGGCATGGATTTTGTGATGAGCTGGCGGCTGCTGGATTGCCTGCGCCGGGGCGCAACGCCGGACAGCGTGGTGTACGACGCCGCTGCGTGGAGCAGCATCATTGAAACGTCGGTGCATTCCGTCACCAACGGCAGTGCGCCGGTGAATATTCCCGATTTTTCACGCGGCTTGTGGAAAACGCTGAAGCCGCTGGAAATCGCCAGTTAAAAAAATTTCAATCCCCCGCCAGCGGCGCGAGCCTATCGCCCGCCGTTTTAGTTTTTCAGCGGCCGAGAAATTTCAGCGTGGCTTCCGTCCGGCTGTGGACGTGCAATTTTTCGTAGATGGAACGAACGTAAGTGCGCACGGTCTCGAAGCTGATGGACATTTGATCCGCAATTTCCTTGTAGGCGTGCCCTTTGGCCAGCAGTTGCAGCACCTGTTTTTCGCGCTCCGTCAGCGTGCCCACCTCCGCCGCCGGCGCGGTGGTCTCCGGCGGTTTTTTCATGCTTTGAAAAAACTGCACCACGCGCCGCGCAATCTGCCGGGACATCGGCGCGCCGCCGTCGTCAATCTCGCGGATGGCTTCGAGTAATTTATCCTTGGGCGTGCGCTTGAGGAGATACCCGGTGGCGCCGGCCATAAGCGATTTGAAAACCTGTTCGCTGTCGTCATAGACGGTGAGCATCAACACCGGCAAATCGGGCGCAACCCGCTTGAGCCGGCTGACGCATTCCGTGCCCAACATGCCGGGCATATTGATATCCATCAAGACCACGTCGGGCCGGCGGGCGGGAATGCCCTGCAACGCCGCCAGACCATCGGCATACGCGCCCGTGCAATGAAAACCCGGTTCGCTGTCAATCATCTTGGCGAGATTGGCACGCACGCCGGCGTCATCTTCGACCAAGGCGACTTGAATTGTCTTGTTCACTTTCCGTTTCATACAGCATGGGCGGCGGGGTGGCTATCCCCCATTGATGGTAGGCAAGGTACGGGAGTCAATCCGCCTTGGGCAGCGGAAAAATAAATTTAATTTCCGTGCCGTGCCCCGGCGCGGTGAAAAACACCGTGCGCCCGCCGCATTCGGCCAGCCGCATTTTCATGTTACCCAAACCGTTGCCGCCGGCGACCACCGACTGCGGAGCGAAGCCGCGGCCGTTATCCTTGATGGAAATAATGACCTCGTCGCCGCGCAGTTCCAGGCGCAGCCAGATTTCCGTGGCGCGGGAATGTTTCAGCGCATTATTGAACGCCTCCTTGACCGCGAGAAAAACATCGTGCCGCACATCCGTGCGCAACGGCAGATGCGGCAGATTCGTCGGCACCTCCTGCCAGCAGCGAATGGTCCCGGCCTCAAAACATTCATCCGCAAACCGGCAGACGTATTCGACAAACTGCGGGAGATTGTCGTTTTTCGGATTCGTCGCCCAGACAATTTCATCCAGTGATTGCACTGCCGTCCGCGCCTGCTGCCCGATGCGCTCGAATTGTTTCTGCGTCGCGACCGCCGAAACCGGATCGCTCTGACCCAAATCGCTCAACTGCGAAACCTGGGTGAGAATGCTGCCAATGTCGTCATGCATGTCCTGCGAAATTCGCAGACGCTCGCGTTCGATGGCGTGCTGCATTTCCAGCCGCGCCAGCCGCCGCTTGTAGCGCCGGCGTTCGACGAAGCGCGCCGCGCCGCCCAGCCCGCCCAGCCCCACCAACACCGCCAGCAGCCGGAACGGCGTTGTCTCCCACAAGTATGGCTCCACGCTGATTTTTAACGCCCGCGAATCCGCACTCCACGCGCCATCCGCATTGCAGGCGCTGAGATGAAAAATATATTCGCCCCCCGCCAGTCGCGGGTACGGCGCCGTGCGCCGGCCGCCCGCCTCCACCCAGTTTTTGTCCAACCCTTCCAGCCGGTAGCGGAAGGAAATTTTTTCCGGCGCGGCAAAACTGATGCCGGTGTAAAATATTTCCAAATCGCGGCCGCCGGGCGGAAGGCGAACCCCGGGAATGTTATTGGTATCATTGGTTTTTTCCGTGCCGGCGAATGCGGCGGTTCGCGGACAGGGCTGACCGTCCAGCAGCACTTCCTCCAGCAGCACCGCCGGCGCCGGCGCGTTGGTTTCGTGCCGGCGCGGATCCAGAAAAACCAAGCCGCGCACGGTGGAAAAACAAATCAGCCCGGCGCGAGTTTTCAGCCCCGCCGGACAAAAGCCGCTGGAACATTCCTCGATCGGCATGCCGTCGCTCACGCCGAAAACGCGCGGATGCACAAATGCCAGCCGGCCGGCGGCCAGTTGGTTCAAATCATTTTTCGCCACGCGATAAATGCCACGGTTCGATCCCAACCACAAATCGCCGCCGTCGTCCTCGACAATTTGCGAAATGGTGTGCGCCGTCAATCCTTGCGCGGCGGTGAACGTAGTCATATGCCCCGCCTGCCAGCGGCTCAACCCGCTGCCGGCCGTGCCAATCCACAGCGTTTCCTGCGCGTCGAGATAGAGGGTGCGGATGGACTGGCTCGCCAGCCCGGCGGCCAGCGCGGTCACCGTGGTGCCGTCGGGTCCGATGCGTTTCAAACCGCCGGCCTCGGAACCGATCCACAGCGAACCATCCCGCGACTGCACCAAAGCATTGATCGGCCCGCGCGCCACCAGCGGGGTGAATTCCGTGAATTGTTGGTGCTGAAAATGTTCCAGCCGGCCCTCGGAAGTACCAATCCACAAGCCACCCGCCACGTCTTCGCACAAAGCCGTGACGGAGGCGGCGCGCAGCCAGGCTTGGCGGTTGTAGTCAAAAAGTTTTTCCAACCGGCCGTCACGCAATTGCGCCAGCGCGCCGCGGCCGCCGTACCACAAACTGCCATCGCGTACCAACAGCACCGCATTCACAAACGCCATCCACCACGCGGAGGATTCGTTGTGGATGCGCGTGAAGTGATTGGCTTGGCCGATTTGCAAGCCGCCGCCGATGGTGCCCACCCACAGCGTGCCGTCCGGAGTTTCCGCCGCCGCGCGAGTGAAGTCGTTGGTCAACCCATTGGCCGGTCCAAAATAAACCAGCTTGCGCTGGGCGATGCGGTTTAATCCCCCCGTTCTTGTGCCCACCCACAAATCGCCTTCGCGATCTAGCGCCAGCGAGCGGATGTCATTGGCGGACAGCCCGTCACTCTTGCGAATAGCCGTGAACCGCCCGTCGGCAAAGCGATACAAACCGTCGTCCAGCGTGCCCGCCCACAATGTGCCGTCGGCATCCTGCGTCAGGCTGGTGACATAGACGAACGGCAGGCCGTTGGTTTCGCCGTACGTGCGCCAGACGCCGTGCTCGCGGCACAGCACTTTGCCGTTGCCCACGCTGGCCCAGAGATTGCCACTGCGATCTTCCAGCAGGCAATAGGCGAGAATTTGTTCATCGCCCGCCGGCCCGGGACTGGGCCGAAGTTGATTATCCCGAAATTCAAACAGTCCCTGCCGCGCCGTCGCAATCCACATCGCGCCATCACGGGTGCGCAACAATGCGTTGATGGCGGTCTCGCCCAGCGCTGCGAGATTGGTCGGCACGAACACTTGATTATCCTGCCACCAACTCAAACCCGTCCGCGTGCCCACCCACAAACGCCCCGCCGGGTCTTCCGCGAGCGCACTGATGTTATCGCCCGCCAATCGCGCCGCGTCCGGCACGGCTTCGATATGCCCGGCCACCAGCCGGTTCAAGCCACCGCCGCCGGTGCCAATCCAGAGCGTGCCCTGTTGATCCTCGTGCAACGTCTGCACTTCGACACTTTGCAAACCTTCGTGCAACCCAAAAGTCGTGAACCGCACCCCGTCAAACCGCGCCAGCCCATCCCGCGTGCCCAGCCACAAATAACCGTCGCGCGTCTGCGCAATCACATTGACGGTGTTTTGCGGCAAACCCGCCTCGGTGTCCCACGAACGAAAAACGAGGCTGGAGGATGCGGTCGGCGCATTGGTGTCCGCCCACAAGCGGCCAGCCAGCAGCAGCCACGCCAAACCAGCCACCAGCCGGCGGAGTCGTTGAAAAAGATTTTGCAAAACGCGCAAGAGAATTTTGGATGCCGCCGCCACCCGGCAGCGGGTTGACCGAAACTAAACCAACCGGCCCGCAGCGCAAGGGAATATCCACCGGTGCAGTGGTGGCGGTGCACCAGCACCTCCGCTGGGTGAACGGACAAAAGGAAAACAACTCTGACTTGAGCAGTTTGGAAAACTGCGAAAGGAATTCGGCAAAGCCGAAGGCCCGCAAGGGCCGAGCGAGCGGGAGCGAGCGAGTCCACGAGTTGCAGCGGGGCGACGGCGGATTTTGGTGTCCGTGCGCAAGCACCTTCAGCGTTGATGAATTAATGGAGCCGGTTTCTCAGAGTAGGCGTTCCCCACCCATCCGGGCGGATGCCAACCTTGGGCTGAGAGAGTTGCATCCCGTCGGGAAAGGGTTTTTCCGGACCGGGAAAGCCTATTTCCTGGTCGGGAAGAGAAGGTTCCTCATCGGGAAAAGCCTTTTCCCGGTCAGGCATCGGCCTTTCCCGGTCAGGCCAACAAACTTCCCCGTCGGGAAGCAACCTTTCCCCGTCGGGAACAGCTTTTTCCGGAACGGGAAAAGACCATTCCCAGTCTGGAACGCCTATTTCCCGATCCGGAAAACCGGTCCGCTCTCCTCGTTTTTGATGAAAATCACCAGAAAACCCCAAAAAATGCCCCGCGCCATCCCCGGGACCGTGACAACTGCCGGGCGGAAACCGGGGCCGCGCACGAGCAACGCGTGACGACCCAACCGCAGTCCAGCCTCGTCAGCGCGACCTCTTAATTACGCGGATGGAGCGAGAGCGTCCTGGAGTGCGCCGGCAGAGCGAAGCGGCGACGGCGCTTTCGGGCGGGCGCGGGCGCGGCGGTTGGCGGACGATGACCGGGCGTGCGAAAGCGGTGTCGCGCTGCGCTTGCCACCGCAGTCCAAGACGCGCCTTTCAACTCCAACGGAGTTGTGTCATTCAGCCCAGCGTTGGTGCGATGGTGGCCGTGCGCAAGCCCCTACGCTGGGTGAACGGGCAGAATGAAAATAACTCTGCAGGAGTTGAATCAAACCCCAGCGGGAAGGTGATGCAACCCCGTTGGGGTTGAGGATTTTTTGGGCGATAACCCAGGGTAGGCGTTCCTCGCCCGGCTGGCTCGGACCGCCAACCCTAGGCTGAGGGCTGGAATCCCGTTTGGGATTCGGAGCAAATCAGACGTTGCGAAGGTAAAAATAAAAATGCGGGTCAATAATTGTGAGATTGCGCTTCTCATCATCCCAGTCCAGGGGCGGTGTTTGTTCCTTAAACAGGGCGTCGTATTGCTGCATAGCACTGCGAATGTTTGGCTCTTTGTCTTCAGCCAACAGCGATTGGACGCGATTCCGAAGTTCTTCCAAGGTCAATTGAAGAAAGGGTGGATCTAAACGTAAAGCAGCAATAAGACACTCATAAACGTCGCCTCGAGAGCCGTTCTTAAATTGGTATGCTAGTCTCTCACTTCCGCGTATGGATGGCCCTTGTCGCAAAAAATCCAATGCAGTTTTCTGGTTGTAAGAACGAATGGTGCGTTTCTTGATTTCGGGTAAGAGTGCTTCACCAACTACGACAGCCTCCAAAGGTTTATCCAGACCTTGTGCGCGGCACGCTTCCAAGCACAAGGTTTGCATGATTTGCGGAGACTTCAACGATTCGCGAGCAAGAAGATTATTGAACGTCGAGTCAGATGGAAATCCAACTTTTGGAAAACCAAAATCGGCTATTTTTGCTAGGTCGTCGTCTTTCCAGAAATCAAAAGTCACGGAGAAAAACCTGCCCGAAAGGTCCGCGTTATTTCTTATCGGATCATCGCCACGGTGAGGAACACTGAGGCAAATAATTCGCAAGCCACTCGACGCCGCGTTCTTCATCTGGCGGGAAATGACAGGCTGGAGGTCGCGAGGAATGTAGTGGAAGTCATCAATGATGAGTGGAAGATCGGCGGCAATCAGCTTTTCTATCCTCTCGCCTTGGGAAGCTTCAAAAAAGTTTTTATCGGTATCATCTGTCACTTGTCGGTATGCCTCAAACCAAAGGTCGTCGACTTTGGTAATCGTGTCTCCAGTTACATAAATATGGGTTAGCCCTTTTTCCTTACCGAAGACGCGGTCGCACAGTGTTGTCTTTCCAGACTTAGATGGGCCGGAAATTGAAATGATCATGTTCTTCTGCGCTAAACCTTCACGCAATTCATTTTCCTTCGAGCCAGCATCGAAAGCCACATAAGTGTGCTCTGGAAAGCCTGTAGTGATAAAAACATCTTCGGCGGTTAACATAAATTTTATTTCTTCTTCCCATGCACCTTCGCCGCGACTTTCAGGCGCAGGCCGTTCAGGCGGATGAAGCCGGTGGCGTCGTCTTGATTGTAGGCCTTGGTCGGGTCGGCTGCCATCGTGGGGTTGATTAGTTTATTCAAATAGCGGTGGCAGATCGCGTGCGCCATGCAAAACTCGGACGACTTCAATTCCATTTCCCAGCGGGCGATAAAAGATGACGTAGCGGCCAACGGAAAAACTTCTCAAATTCGCTGCCAGTTCACTGCGGCGGCGTCCGATCTGGGGCCAGTTCGCGAGCTTCGTAAAACGCGAGACGACGTGTTTGATAAATTTATCCGCCGCCAGCGGGTCATCTTGGGCGATGTAAAACCATAGGTCATCCAAGTCCGCCCGCGCCGACGCTGCAACCCGGTATTGATTCATGCACCGGATTTCTTCAACCGTTCCCGTCCCGACCGGCCGATGTCCTCGGCCAATTGCATCACATTCGTGTCAGTATAGTCCCGATAGCGGCCATCCTCCAGATCAGCCAAGCCGCTCATGATTTCACATTTCAAGGCGAAGAGTTGACGCTGTTTGAAAGCATTGGACTCCGTCCACCAGCGGAACAATTCATATTGTTCGTCGGGGTTGAGTTCGGCTGCTGCCAGTTTGATTTTTTCTACCGCGCTCATGACTGGAAAATAGCACAGTGTTTTGGCGGTGCTATTTCTTTTTGTGTACCTTCGCCGCGACTTTCAGGCGCAGGCCGTTCAGGCGGATGAAGCCGGTGGCGTCGTCTTGATTGTAGGCCTTGGTCGGGTCGGCTTCCATCGTCGCGATGTGCGGGTTGTAGAGACTCACCGGGGATTTGCGACCGCTGACCATGATGTTGCCCTTGTAAAGTTTCACGCGCACCGTGCCGGTGACGTTTTTCTGCGATTCCTCGACGTAAGCCTGCAACGCGAGGCGTTCGGGCGCATACCAGAAGCCGTTGTAAACCAGCTCGGCATATTTCGGGATGAGCGCGTCGCGCTGGTGCATGACTTCGCGGTCCATCGTGAGCGATTCCATCTGGCGGTGCGCGAACAGCAGAATCGCGCCGCCGGGCGTCTCATACACACCGCGGCTCTTCATGCCGACGAAACGGTTTTCCACCATGTCCACGCGGCCGACGCCGTGCTTGCCGCCGATCTTGTTCAACGCCTTCATCACGCCGAGCGGATTCAACTTCTTGCCATTGACCGCCACGCAATCGCCTTTGACGAAATCGAGTTCGACGAATTCCGGCTTGTTCGGCGCGTCTTCGGGCAACACGGAAAGCGTGGTGAAATACTGGCGGTTTTTCAAATCATAGGAGTCATACCACGGGTCTTCGAGAATGCCGGCTTCGTAGGAGATGTGCAGGAGGTTGCGGTCCATCGAATACGGCTTCTTGGCGCTGGCCTGCACGGGAATCTTGTGCTTGGCGCAGTAATCAATCATCTCCTGCCGACCGGGGAAATCCTTGCGATAGCGTTCGTCGCGCCACGGCGCGATGACCTGCAAATCCGGCGCGAGCGCGGCGGCGGTGAGTTCAAAGCGGACTTGGTCGTTGCCCTTGCCCGTCGCACCGTGCGCGATGGCGTCGGCTTTTTCCTTCTTGGCAATTTCCACCATGCGCTTGGCGATGAGCGGGCGCGCGATGCTGGTGCCGAGAAAATATTGTCCCTCGTAAATCGCGCCGGCACGGAGCATCGGGAAAATGAAGTCGCGCGCAAATTCTTCCTGTAAATTATCAATGTAGATTTTGGAAGCGCCGGTCTTGATGGCTTTGGCTTCGAGGCCGTTCAATTCTTCTTCCTGCCCGATGTCGGCGCAGAAACCGATCATCTCGGCGTTGTATTTTTCTTTGATCCACGACATCAGGACGGAAGTGTCGAGGCCACCGGAATATGCGAGCACGATTTTCATGTGGCGGACATTCTAGCCGCGAATCGGCATCCAACGCAAAATGGAAATGAGCGCCGGCGCGGGCGCTCATTTCGCGCAGCGGTAAGCCGACGGCTCAATCCTTCTTGCAGCCGCAGCCGCAGTCTTTGCCACCAGTCGAAATCCCAAATGGGCAATAAGCCGGGCAAAAGCCGAGCAGCGCGGTGAGCACCGGCACGACGCCGATCCACGCCCAAACCGGCCCGCCGAGCAAGGCCCAAGTGATGAGGCCGCCACCGGCGACAATGCGAATAATGCGGTCAATGGTTCCCATGTTCTTTTTCATAATTTTTTGAATGGTTGAAGTTTCAACGCGCTCACTTTACGCAAAAAGAAATTGGCGGTCGGTGACTTAATCACCCACGCGGAACTATTTTCAAACCGAACCCGCTTGGCCGCGCAGCGCGGCGCGGTTGTGAATCTGGATGCGGCCACGCGCGGTGGCAATCCAGCCGGCAGTGCGCCAGCGTTCCAGCGCACGGCTGACGACTTCGCGGGCGGTGCCAATTTCCGTCGCGAGCTGCTGATGCGTGCCGCGCCATTCGTCATCGCCGGCCAACAGCAACCGCGCCAGCCGCGCAGCTACCGGATCGAAAGTCGTTTCTTCCATGCGCGCCAACACGCGGGCAAGGCGTTCGCCGAGCAATTGGAAAACATGGTGCCGCCAGAATTCCGACCGCGCCACCCAATCGCGAAACACCGCCGCCGGCACGGCCCAGGCCACGACAGTTTTTTCTACTTCCGCCAGTGCCGGAAACCCCGTGCCGCCGAGAATACACGACGCCGTAAGCACACACGCGCCGCCGGGCTGGAGGCGATAGAGCGTGATTTCGCGGCCCCCGGTGCTGACGAGATACACGCGCACCGCGCCGCTGATGGGGAACGCCATGACGCCGGGCGTCTCACGCACCGACAAAATTTGTTTGCCGGCCGGCAGCCGCACGGAAACGGCGGCGGCGGAAAACTCGCGACGCTCTTTAACCGGCGCGGCGGACAACCAAGCGGGCAAAGGAGCTTTGACGCTGTGCATGGCAAATTAATTTGGCGCTGAAAAATTGGTTCGCAGCATCACGGTTTTTTCAACCGGAAAAATTGGTTGGTGCCGGCGGTGTTGGTAACGACGAGCGTTTTCACCGTTCCGCTGTCAGCGATGCCGGAAGTGACGGGTTGCCATTGCACGGGGGGCCGGAGCGAGGCGGTTTTTTCCAGCGTAAAAGCCGCCGCCGCGCTGGGCCAGGTAATCGTGGCCGGCGGCGTGGTTCCGCCACTGGTCGCCGGCGCGATGACGAGCGACGGAGCAACCGCGCCGCTGCTGGTGATGGCGATGCCGGCGGAAAATTCGGAGGTATTGCCGTTCGCGTCGGTGGCGGTGGCGGTGACAAGCAGATTGGTGGCGGGCGCCGTGGCAAACGCGGCGGCGAAACTGGCGTTACCGCTGCCATCGGTGGTCACGTTGGTTGCGCCGAGAAAATATTTTCCTTCGGGCTGATTGGTCGCATCCCAAGTGGGCGTGGCGAAAAATTCCAATCGGTAGCTGGCACTGGCTTTGCTGTTGAAAACGCCCTGCACCGTCAAGCCACCATAGGCGACGGTCGCATTGGTCAGTACGGGATAATTTTGCAGGCCGTTCGCACCGTTGGTCGCGTTGAGCAGGACGTTGGTGTTGAGGCCGGCGGGATAAAGGTCAATACCCAGACCGCCGTTGTCATAAATGGCGTTGCCGGAAATCTGATTTTGCACCGAGAGCGCGGATGAAATCCAGACTCCGGCGCCGCCGTTGAATTGAATGGTGTTGGCCTGGCTAACATTCAGACCGCCGACGCGATTGGTACTGCCGGAGATGGCCACGCCCGCGAGCGCGTTGCCCAGCGGCCGTGTGCCGGTGCTGTCGGTGCCGATGAGATTATTTTCCATCACCGTGCCGGTGGAAGCTGAGGCGTTGATGCCGTTGGCGCGGTTGTTGACGATTTGATTGCCGGTGATGCGGGTGTTCTGACTGCTGGTGACATAGATGCCGTCAGAAATATTTCCCAGATCATACTGGCCGCTCACGTCCGTGCCGATGAGGTTGCCCTGTATTAGATTGCCGGTGCCGCTTTGCACCGACACGCCGGTGCCGCCGGCAGCGGTCGCACCACTGATGATATTTTGCGCGCCGGCCGCTGCGCCGCCGATGGTGATGTTGGTGCCGGTGAAAATATAAATGCCGCCAAACGCATTGCCGCGCGGCAGCGTGCCGCTCGGGTCGGTGCCGATGAAATTGCCTTGTACGGAGGAATTCCCGGTGGCGGAGCCGCTGAAATAAATGCCGTAGCGATTGCCGGCAATCACGTTGCGGTCGGCGGGCGTGGTGCCGCCGATGAGAATGTTGCTGGCCGGATTGAAAAACGAATAAACATAAATACCCTCAAACGTCGCGCCCCGAGCGACACCATCCACATCCATGCCGATCCAGTTGCCGGCGATGGTGATGTTGGCCGTTTCGTTCACTTGAATACCACGATAGCACCGGACGAAGCACAGGCCGCGCACGGAACTGCCGCTCGCGCCGGTGCCGGTGAAATTCAGTCCGGCGGGCGAGCCGCTGCTGACTTTGAATTCATCAAGACGGACCAGAATGACGGCATTGTCGCCGTTGGTCAGCGTGTTGGCGCTGCTGCCGGACTGCGAATAACCGTTGATGGCGACGGGGCCAGTGATGTCGGGCAAGACATTGGTGGGCGCAATGGTTTGCACGCCGCTGCCGGGGAGGTTGAAGTTGATCGTGTCGAGACCGGGATTCGCGTTGGCGTCCAAAATCGCCTGTCGCAGGGAACCGGGACCATTGTCGCTGCCCGTGGTGACGGTGAAGACCGCCGCTGAAGCTGTTAGCGCCGTGGCGGTAAAAATTCCGAAGAGGATTTTTTTCATACGCGAGAAATTTAGATGCCGCAGCATAAAATGCAGCCCTGCCTTTTCAAGTGCGATCTGAAGGAACCGAGGTGAAATAATTATTCCCAGCCAGACATAGTGGTATAGCGGAAGGTCATCTCGTTCGTGTTGTAACCTTTATACCATTGGGCATGGCCGTCGGTGAACAAGATGTTCTGGCCGAGCGAGTGGACTTGCCAGAGTTCGTACGGCGAACCATTGACCGGGCCGCCGACGCAGTTCTGCGTGTAATCATCCTTGTCTGCATCGGCCGGATTAAAGCTTCCACCGCCGGTGACATTGGGAATGCCGCAAGTGTCACCGGACAAAACCAAGGACGAGGGAAACAAAACGCTGGTAGCTTTCACGGCACCGAAACCATTGTTTGCGATGAAGGCTGCCCGCGTGCCGTTGAAATAATTGAACGGCCCCTGCATGGTCACCGGCAATTGCACATTGCCGGGACACCGGTAAACATTGGTGTTTCCTACATAAGAAATAATTTGCTCCATCCAACTTGGCTTGCCGGTGCCTGTCGGCGGCGACCGGTCCACCCCGTGCCATAAAATCATCGTGCCCGACTCGGGATAAAACTCATTGTTCTCATCGGCAAACATGCGCAAGCCCAGTCCGATCTGGCGCAGGTTGGAGGTGCAACTGATTTTCCACGCTTTCTGTTTCGCCGCCGCGAGCGCCGGCAACAGCATCGCCGCGAGAATCGCGATGATGGCAATGACGACGAGCAATTCGATCAAAGTGAACGCCCGCGCCGGTTTAATTTTTTGGAAGACAACTCCCACGCTCCTTTCCAGACGGAAAAAGGCAAGTCAGGTTTCAGTTTTCACCGGCTAATTTCTTCACGGCGGAAACCCGATGGCGAGTTTCACCGCCGCGTATTCCGGATGAATTTTGCCATCGCGCGTGCGGATGGTCAGCTCCGGTTCAACCCAAGTCTGGCCGCGAAACCATTCCGGCAGATCTTCCGCGCGCATCATGCCGAACAGCGCGATCAGCGCCGGATCGCCTTCGCGAAAAACCACCGGCCGTTTGCGCACGATAGCCAGATTGGAATTTTTAGCCGCGGCTTCCACGCGCGCCAACTGCGCCGGTTCATGCGGAAACACGCACGCAAAAAAACCGCCGCGCGCCAGCCGCCGCGCCGATGTCGCGCAATAATCGGCAATCGAGCCGCGCACTTCAAACCGGCACGCCACTTTTTGCGGATGGTCGCTTTGCAGCCCGTCCGCCAGCGGCCAATACGGCGGGCTGCCGGTGACAAGATCAAATTGTTCGTCGGCACGGAATATTTTTTCGTCGCGAAAATCGCCGGCGCGAATGTCGTAGCGTGCTTCCAGGCCATTGTAGCGCGCCGATTTCTGGGCGAGCGCCACGCTGTCGCTTTGCGCCTCGACGGTGACGAATTTCGCGCCGGGCAATCGCCACGCGCAAATCATGCCGACGGTGCCGATACCGCTGCCGAGGTCGAGCGCCGTGCGCGCCGTGGGACACCAACTCGTGCCGTACCAAGCCGTCAAAATATCGTCGGTGGAAAACCGGTGGCCGGCGCGCAGTTGAAACAGGCGAAAGTGACCGCTGATGGCATCGAGGGTTTCGGTGGCAGCGACGACGTCGTCGCCCAGTCCGGGCGGGATATTTCCCGGCTTGGCCCAGCCTTTGAAATGTGTTTCCGAATTCATGGAATGATGGGAATGACGTTGGTTGTCGGCAGCGGCGCGGGCGTGGCCGCCAATTCATCCATCACCGCGCCGTAAAGCATCGTGCAGCCGGCATCTACCGAAAGGCGAGTCGCGCATTGGGCCGGGGTTTTGTCGCCAATATCTAAGATAAGAACGAGCGCCGCTATGAAACAATGAAATCCGCCTTTCACGGTGAAATGTTCTCCGCCGGCTTGAGCGGTTCGATGTGGATGAGCACGTCCCGCACGGACGGGATTTGCGCGCGGATTTTATTTTTCACCTCGTGCCCGAGCCGATGCGATTTTTCCACGGTCATGTGCGGATCCACCTCGACGTGCATGTCCACAAAAAATTGATAACCCATCTTGCGGACAAAACATTTTTCCACGCCATCCACGCCGGGAATGGTGCCTGCCACGCGGCGGATTTGCTCAACCAATTCGCGGTCAGGCGAGCGGTCCATCAATTCGTTCACCGTCGGCAGCAACAGCCGCCAGCCGTTCCACGCAATGACCGCCGCCGCGGCTACTGCCGCCCAATTATCCGCCGCTTCATAGCCCTTGCCGCCGAGCAGCGAAATACTGATGCCCAAAAAAGCGGCGGCGGAAGTAATCGCGTCGCTGCGATGGTGCCACGCATCGGTTTCCACGGCGGAACTTTCCACGGTCTCAGATTCGCGCAGCACAAAACGAAACAGCGTTTCCTTCACGACGATGACAACGATGAGCAGCACCAGCGTCCACGGCGACGGCGCGACGCGCGGTTCATTCAGTACATGCAGCGCGTTGAACGCAATCCAGACGGCGGCAAATAGCAGCATGACGGACACAATGGCAGCGGCAATCGGTTCGGCCTTGCCATGACCGTAAGGATGGTCGTCGTCCGGCGGCGTCTCGGCAACCACGAGGCCGCGCCAGACAATGATGGAGCTGAAAATATCTGCGAGCGATTCCACCGCGTCCGCGATAAGCGCCTGCGAATGGCCGAGCACGCCCGCGAGAAATTTCGCGGCGGTCAGCGCGACGTTTGCGGCGAGGCCGAGGAACGTCGCACGGAGACTGCGTTGCAAGCGGGCGGATGGCACGCGGAAATTATTAACCACGCGCGGCCCAAAATCACGCCGCGATTTTTAGGTGCGTAACGCGGAAAATCGCGCCGCGCGGTTCGTTGGCAAGACAGGCGATTTCCCAGCCGTGCGCCAGCACGATCTGCTGCACGACGGCGAGGCCGAGGCCGGTGCCTTTTTGGTGCGTGGTGAAATACGGCTTGAAAATTTCCTGCCGGCGCTCCGGCGGCACGCCGGGGCCGTCATCGCGAATTTCCAAAACCGCCTCGCTGGCGCGGCGCTGGACGACGATCTCAATTTTCCCATTTTCGCCGGCGGCCTGAATGGAATTCAGCAATAAATTGAACAGCACCTGCCGCAATAATTGTTCGTCCGCTTCGATGGCCAGCGGATCGCCGCCGACTTCGACGCGCAATTTTTTTTCGCCAAGGTCGTAGCCGAGCGTGCGAACAATTTCCTGGCACGCGGCCGTGAGCGCGACTTTGGTGCGGCGGACTTCGCGCGGGCGGGAATAATTGATGAACTCGGTGAGCTGAGCCGTGACCTTGTCGGTTTCGTCCACGATGATCTTGGATTTTTCCCGCAGCTCGGGCGGCGCGGCCGGCAGGCGCGAAATCATCTGCGCCTGACCGCGAATGATGTTGAGCGGATTGCGCGTCTCGTGCGCCAGCCCGGCAGCGGCGAGGTTCAATTCTTTCAAATGCGAATTCTGCTCGCTGGCGCGCACGAGGCGAATTTGCAATTCCGCTGTGCGCCCGATATTGCGCCACGCGAAGCCGGCACCGAGCGCGGAAATGCCGGCGAAAAAGCCGATGATGCAGCGCAGCCACCAGTCGCTGGTGCCGACGGCGCGGAAATTTTCCGTGGACAGCACCAGCACCAGGCCGTGCAATTCGCGCTTGGCAATGAGCGATTTGAATTCCGCCTCGTTCATCCAGCGCATCCACGGTGGCCGGCGACCGCCGCCGCGGCCACGGTCACCGCCCTCCGGCGGCGGGGGCGGCGGCTCGATTTCGCCGGCGGCGTTGGTGGTCGGTGGGGGAAAATTGGTGGGCGCAAAATCCGGCGCGTTGGTTTCCCCGGGTCGCGGGTCGCGGCGGGAAAATTCGCGGCCGCGCGGCGCCGCGTTGGTGAGATTGCGGAAAGAGGGAATGACGACGGTGGCGTTGCTCGACGCGCCTTCGGGATTAACGCTCACGCCTTCGACGGGCAAAACAAACGTGACGGTGCCATCCGCCCAGCGCTCGCGTTCGCTAAGCAAATCGCGGGCGAGCAGATTGGTGTCGCCGGCGGCAACGAGCGGGTCGCCGTCGGTGTTGAGCAGGCCGATGGCGAGCAGACCGCCGGTTTTGACAAGGACGTTGGTGCGGGAATTGACCAGTTCGTTCAGCACCGGTTCGAGGCGTTCCTGAAACACGCCGCCGCGAAACCGCAGCGCGCGGGTGACGGCGCTGAGGGTGCTGGCGATTTCGTGGGAGCGGTTGCGAAGATCCGCGCGGGCGGACTCGACGACGCGAAGATGTTCTTCGACCTGCCAGCCAGCCACCAGCAGCCACGCCCCGGCGAGAATCCCGGGAACGAGGCGGCGGCGTTGCAATTCCATGGAATTAAATCTGCCGGGGTGGGGCCGGAAGGCAATGGTTAATTTTTCTTCACCGGCACGCGTTCCAGAAAATGATCCAGCTCCATTTCGGTGACGGAATTGGTAATGGTGGAGGCTTGGTGCAATTCATTTACCGCGTAACCACCGAGCTGCGCGGGTGATTCCACAATGTGCGGCGTGAGGAAAATCAGCAGTTCCGTCTTGCCTGCCGTTTTGGTGCTGGAACGGAAGAGCTGGCCGAGCAGCGGAATGTCGCCCAAGATCGGCACCTTGCTGTCGCCGGAAGACTTGGTGTTGGAGATCAATCCACCAATGACGACCGGCTGCGAATTCGGCGTGACCACCACGGTATCGGCGGAACGGATGTTAAGATTCGGCGCATAAATCGTCGTGCCCAGCACGCCGCCGGAAGCGATGGCTTGGCCGGTGGAAGTTTGGTCCACCGACGAAATCTGCGGCTGTACAATCATTTCCACGAGACTGTTCGCGCCGATGAACGGCGTCACATTCAGGATGATGCCGACCTCGGTGTAACTGCCATTAATCGTGGTCACCGGCGTGAGGCCGGTGGTGGCCTGCTGGGAAACGCCGCTCGGCAAATAAATTTCCTGACCGACTACGATTTTGGCCAACTGCCCATCCCGCGCCAAAATGGACGGCCGCGAGAGCACCTGCGATTTACCCGCCGTGGCAATGGCTTTCAGCGTGGCCTGAAAATCTTTACCGATGATTTGATAAAAACCATTCGCACCGCCGGCACCGGGCGAAAGTGCCGCCGTGCCCGCGCCCGTGACGCCGTTGAAATTGGTGGTCAACGAATTCGCCCCGGCCAGACCGAGGACATTCGCCGCGTTGCCGGTGAGACCGCTGCCCAGCTTGTTGTCCGTGTAAGCGCCCTCAAAACCAATTTCCGAACCGTCATTGCGCTGTACCTCCATGAACACCACCTTGATAAGCACCTGCGGTTTGGGCGAGTCGAGATTGGCGATGACGTTGCTGATCTGCAAACTGGTCTCCGCGTCCGCGATGACGACGAGATTGTGCGTCTGCGGATCCACGGTAATAACCGCGTTGCCGACCGTGCCGTTATTATTGTAGCTCGCGGTGGAACTGCTGCGGTTGGCGTTGTTGTTGCCGCCGCCGCCGAACCCGCCAAACCCGCCAAACCCACCGAAGCCGCCGCCACCACCACCGCCGCCAAACCGCTGCGCATGCGCCGTCAGCACCGCGCACAAGGCAACCGCCAGCGCGCTGCCGAACACTTTTTTGCAATGATTGATCTTCATATTTTTTCGCGTTGAAATTTTTGCCGGTTAGAATTGCACCCCGCCACCGCCGCCGCGACCACCACCGCCGGTGGTGCCAAAGCCAGTGCTGCTCGAACTGGTGGACGTCGTGGTGGTGGCATTGTTTTGTGCCCGCTGCATCAACGCGCTGTTCTGCGAGGAACTGCTGCCGCTGCGCGACGTACCGCTGGATTGGAACATGGTTTGCAACACCTGCGCCGCCTGCTGCGGATCGCCGTTGTTCATGTGAAAGACAAAAACTTTCTGGTCGCGCGTCGAGGGCACATCCAATTCCCGCATCATGCTCGCGATTTCTGACATCAAATCTTTCGGGGCCGTCACAATGACCGCCTGAATACGCGCATCGGCCACCGCCGTAACTTGCGTCGCTTTTTTGACTCGATCGTTCGAACTGCTGCTGGAGCCGCCACCGCCGCCACCACCCATCATTCGCGCAAAAAATCCACCCGGGCCGCCGCCGCCGCCACCGAAGCGGGTTGGCGCCTGCGCGCCGCTGCTGGAACTGCTGCTCGGAAAAACACTGCTCAATTCCGACGCGACATCCGACGGGCTGGCATATTTCAGCGGGAACACGCGGATTTCCGTCGAAGCCTCGGCGCTGTCGTCAATCGCCTTGATGATTTCCGTCAGGTGCCGAATGTTCGATTGCGTGTCGGTGACGACAACGGAATTCCCCGCCTCGTTAGCCACCACGGTGGCCTGCGGCGAAACGAAAGACGTCAAATCCGAAACCAACTGGCGCGCTTCGACAAACCGGATCGGGATGATTTGCGTTACAATCTCCGCATTCTTCGGAATGTCGTCGGGGTTGTTGCCACTCTTCACCGGAATGTCGCGCGTTTTGGCGTCATTTTTATCCACGATGGTCAGCGTGCGTCCTTCGCGGATGGCGGCGTAGCCGTTTTTGTTCAGCACGGAATTCAGCAAATCCACCGCCTCATTTTTTGTAAGGTGTTTGCCGACGACTGTCACGTTGCCGTTGACGCGCGTGTCCTGCACGATGATAAAACCCGCCGCGTCGCTCAAATAATTCAGCACCATTTCCAGCGGCGCGTGATTGAAGTTCAGCGTGATGTCGTTCTGGTTGGTGCCAATCGGCAAAGCCGGCGGCACGAAAGCTGATTCAATCGTTTCGGCGGGCGTGGTTTTTGCGGTCGAAGGCAAAATCACCACCGGCCCGGCATTCGTCGTGGCCGCATTGGTCGCGTTGCCATCGGCGGGCGGACCGCCAAAATCCGGCGGTGGCCCGGGCGGACCTCCGGCATCCGGGCCGGCTTCGGTGGGCGGCGGTGGCGGCGGATTGTTGTCGCCAGGAT
>TBL_comb47_HYPODRAFT_10002188_pt1 | contig 24367 bp, 29 predicted proteins | sample TroBogypolimnion_40_FD_10682 | JGI IMG/M metagenome (IMG submission 10682)
CAGTGACATTTCCTGGTTCACAATCAATTCCAGCCGATGACGTCGTAGCCCTTGTCCTTCAAGCAGCGCTGCACATAGTGCCTGAAGGTGCCGCTGGCCTTCTCATGGAAGGCACCTGCCACTGCTCCAACCGAGCCACCAACAACTACTCCTGCGGCACCATTCTCGATGGCACGGTCCGGCCGCCCTCGTACCAGACCACCAACCACGCCAGCAACACCACCTACGGCGGCACCCTTGGCGGCACCATGGGCGACAGCATTGTCCTTTTCTTCCGGGGTAAGGCCTGCGCCTTTGGCAGTGCTCATGCACTGGTCGGAGTCACTTTGTGCCTGGGCATCGCCCACTCGATTGAGCATGGCGTTCGGGTAAAAGACCGGCCTGGCCGAAGGACTCGAAGGACCGGTCGTCGCACAACCGGCCAAGAGTGAGGCGCCTAGCAGCGCCGCGGTAGCGAAGGATTTTTGCATGGTGCTGCGCAATCTACTACAAGAACCTCATTACTCCTTGCGTTCAACGGCGTTGTGCTTCTTCTTGTAGATGGCGCCACTTTGGCGGTCTTCCTTACGTTGGATTCGAGCTTGCTCATTTTTACCAACATGTCCGTCACTACCGGCCACGGCTTCCGCATGGTCCACCCGGGCCTGTCCGGCTTCAAGCTTTCCCGTCTCACGGTTGGTCAGCTCGCCCGACTTGACGCCCTGTTCAATGCGCTTTTCCTGGTTGATGTTGCGCTGGACGTCGGCTTGCATGCGCTCTGAAGACTTTGACTCAGGATTGCCCTTGACGCCATTGGTCTCGGCTGCTTTGATGTCCTTGCTTGCGCGGTTCTGGGCCCGCTGAAGTTGGGTCCGTTCCTGCGGACTGAGCTTGCCATCCCTGAGCTCCTTGGCTTGCAGGCGGTCAATTTTGCTCTGCTCGCTTTCCAAGCGGCTGGCTTCCTTGGTGTTGAGACTGCCGTCCTTCAGACCGTTCTCGATTCTGGTTTGTTGGTTTACGTCGCGTTGCACTGTGTCAGCTGTGGTCTGGGCAGAAGCGCCAAAGCTGGCCAAGGCGACGAGGATGGAAGCGGCAAGGATGCGAGTTTTCATAAAAAGTCCTGTATGTTGTTGATAGCCGAGACGGCATGTCCTAACAACGTGCAGGCCGTGGCTTGAGGTGACAGCGGAATCGTTAAGACATGTAAAGCGTCTGTTCCCAAAATGGTCAAGAGCCCGACGTCTTGCCAATGAACGTCATTGTTTCGCCCCCCTTCTATTTCCATTTCAAATGGCTATCTTTTTCAGAAAAAAGCTCAATTTTTTGCCATTCCAGGAACCAACGATGACACGTTGTGTCGCATGAGCTTGAGATAAGTGCTGCCCTCAACACTCTCCTTTGAAAGCGCATCTACAAACAACGCAGGACCCAGAGTGACGCCTGTGTCCTTGGCAATCTGTCCAATCAACTTCGGGTTGCTCATGTTTTCCAGAAAAACGGCCTTGATTTTTTCCTGCTGAATCTGGCGAATCAGTTTGGCGACATCCTTGGCGCTGGGCTCCATTTCGGTTGAAATACCCTGAGGGGCCAAGATGGTTACACCGTAGTGTGCGGCGAAGTATCCGAACGCATCGTGGGATGTGATTACCTTTCGCTTTTGCAGGGGAATGGCATTCAACTGCACCTTTGCCCAGGCATCCATCACCTGCAACTCTTTGACATAGGCGTCGGCGTTGCGCTGGTAGGCATCGGCGCCCTTTGCATCCAGCTTTGATAGAGCTACCGCGATGTTATGAACGTAGAAGATGACATTCGCGGGGTCTTGCCACGCGTGGGGGTCCGTTTCCATGGCGCCGCTTCCACCTTCTGCTGGCATCTTGCGCGCAGTAATGCCATTGGACGCTTCCAGCACCGTGCCCTTGTAGCCCGACGATGCAACCAGCCTTTTCATCCAAGGCTCAAACCCCAGACCATTGGTCACCAGCAACGCAGACGCCAGGATACGTTTGGCATCAGCAGGTTTGGGCTCAAAGACGTGCGCATCTTCATCGGGGCCTACCAAGGTCGTGACGGACACTCGCTCTGCTCCGACCACACGCACTAGGTCACCCAAAATGCTGAAGCTGGCGGTGACTTGAATCTTCTCAACCGCTACGGCAACGGAACTTGCCATACAGCAAGCAGCAAGAATAAGCATCCAACGAAATGGGCTTTTCATGAGAGAGGCCATGGGAGTAATAGCTTGAGGAATCGCGCGCACTCAGGCCACGCGATGTTTGACGGGAAGCAGGCGCGGCAGCAATCCGCCAGGCGCCAAAAACAGAGACAGCGCATACAGTGCGCCAGCGCAGCCAATGATGGTTGGGCCCGATGGCGTATTCAGGTGGTATGACGCCAGCAGCCCAACATAGCCGCTCACCATGGCCTGGACGCTGGCATTCACAAGCTGTGCCGGCAGGGTGTCATGCCACAACTTGGCGGACACCGCAGGCAACATCATCAACCCCACAGCCATGAGGGTCCCCATGGTCTGAAAGCCGGCCACCAAGTTCAACACCACCAGCACCAAAAACCCTTGCTGCCATATCCAGCTTCGACGTCCCGATGCGGCCATGTAGACCGGGTCAAAGCTCTCCAACACCAACCCGCGGTACATTGCAGCAACTGCAAACACACTCGCACTGGCTACCGTGGCCACCAGTTGCAACCCCTCACCGTCCACGCCCAAGGCACTGCCAAACAGAATATGCAACAGGTCCAGCTGCGTGCCTTGCCGGGATATGAGGGTCACCCCAATGGCCAGGGCCAGCAAATAGATGGCGGCCAGGCTGGCATCCTCTTTCAATGCGGTGGTGCGGCTGATGAGTCCGGCCATGGCGACGACCACAATGCCGGCCAACACGCCACCCACAGCCATCGCTGGCAACGAAAGTCCAAACACCATAAAGCCAATAGCAACACCGGGCAGCACGGCATGGCTGAGCGCATCACCCAGCAGGCTCATGCGTCGCAGGGTCAGAAAAACTCCGAGTGGTGCGGCGCTGATGGACAAGGCCATGGTTGCCACCAATGCACGCCGCATAAAAGAGAACTCGGCAAAGGGCCCTACGGCCATATCCCAGAGGCTTTGCAATGCTACGGTCATGCCGCTGCCGCCTGGAGTTCAGCAGAGGTTGCATGGCAGGCATGCGCGTCTTCGTCCCAGGCCTCTGCCATGAAGCGGGCTCTGCTGAGGTACTCTTCTTGCAGAACATCGGCGGTGGGACCCCAGGCGATGACTTCACGGGCAAGCAGCAGAGTCTGCGGAAAAAATTCACGGACCTGCACGTCGTCATGAATGACCGCAATAACTGTGCGCTGCTCCTTATGCCATCTGGAAACCAATGGCAGCAGTGCCTGTGTGGTTCGGCTGTCCACGGCATTGAAGGGTTCATCCAGCAAGATAAGTTCAGCGTCCTGGACCAGCAGGCGCGCGAACATCACCCGCTGCAATTGCCCGCTCGACAGGGTGCCCACGGGTCGCGCTTCGAATCCTTCGAGTCCTACCGTGTTGAGTGCCGCTTCAATGGCGCCCAGCATCGTGGATGTGACGCGTCGTGCGGCGCCGGCGACGCTCCAAAAGCCCAGCATCACGCAGTCCCGTACGTTGATTGGGAAGCTACGGTCAATTTCAGCCAATTGCGGCAGGTAGGCGACACGCTCGGTCGGCGTGGAAACCTTCAGTGAGCCGGTGGTCTTTGGTATTGAGCCGACGATGCTTTTGAGCAAGGTGCTTTTACCTGCCCCATTGGGCCCCATCACCGCGGTCAATGACCCTTCGGCAAAAGTGCCACTCACATGGTGAAGTGCCGGGTGTTGGCGGTAACTCACCGTCAGGTTCTTGAGCGTAATCATGGATTCAAGGGTGTGGTGGCCCAGGCGACTGCCAGCCACAATCCGACCACCACAGGCACCAATGCCCCCACGCGCATCCATGCCGGCCATGACAGAACACTGGAACGAAAGTAATGACGTATCACTGGGCAAGCTTTACAAAAATGGTACTCAAATCTAGCGAGCGGTTCATACAATTGCAATTTAACTGCGTTACAGTTTATCGCAGTTAAATTGCGTTATTGTAAAGTTGCAACTAAGTTGTGAAATTCCACCGATTGAAATCCATCGAGAGTCCCGTATGTCAAAGCTAAAGCCACCAAGCAAGCCTCCAGAGGACCCCATCGACGCGCTTCTGCGTGCACACGGGCTGCGCAAGACGGTTACCGGGCGGTTGGTTTTGGGCTGGTTTCTGGCCAGCCCAGACACCAGTTACACCCACGCACAACTGCACGCGGCGTTGTCAGATGATGTGGCGACAGAACTTGACCGGGTAACGTTATACAGACTCATTGACCGGCTCACCCAAGTGGGCTTGCTGCTTTGCAGGGTGGATGCCAATCGTGTGCGCCGCTTTCAGGCCATGCCTACCAGCGTGCACGCTATCCCCCACTTTGAATGCCAGAGTTGCCACCGAGACAGCCCCTTGGCGGGTGCACTCCAGGCAAGAGCCCAGGATTTGGAAGTGGCTGCACAAAATGCACTGGAAGCACTCAAAGCCTTGGGCTACCAAGGCTTCAGCATGGACTTCGCTGTGCGCGGAGTGTGTGCGGATTGCGCAACTGGTGTCACCGCATGATTCAAACATCCAAGCTTTCTTTTTGCTACCCCGCAAGTGCAGCCATCGCCTTCCCTGATATCGACGTACCCCAAGGTGCCGTAGTCCTGCTGAGTGGGCCTTCAGGATGCGGCAAATCAACTTGGCTGGCATTGGTCGCCGGTCTCGTGCAACCCGCTTCCGGCCTGCTCACAGTGGCAGGGCAACCTATTGGCGGTCTGAGCAAGGTTGCTGCTGATGCTTGGCGCGCACGCACGATTGGATTTTTGCCACAGAAGTTACACCTGAGTGCCGCTTTGACGGTTTCGCAGAACCTCGGCATGGCCCAGTGGGCTTCTGGCCAGCAGGAAGACCATGTCCGTATTGATGCCACGCTCAAAGCGTTGGGCGTAGCCGACTTGGGCAAGCGCAAACCATCACAACTCTCGGGTGGACAGGCACAACGCGTCGCATTGGCGCGGGCTGTTCTGCTTCAGCCCAAAATCATTCTGGCCGACGAACCCACCGCCAGTCTGGACGACGAAGCGGCTGCGGACGCGATTTCCCTGCTCATTGAGACAGCAAAGAAACAGGGAGCCACGCTGGTCATCGCAACCCACGACGGGCGCGTGGCTACGTCCATGCCGCCGACGGCCTCCGGTGAGATTGGATACACCGCCTTGAAACTATCCCGCCACATTGCAGGCAGCGCCAAATGAAAACCATCGCACTTTCCTGGCGCTACCTCTGGTCACGCCCCATGGGGGCCTTCCTCAATGTGCTGCTTCTCAGCATCGGCCTGGCATCCATAACATTCCTGCTGCTGGTCAGCTCCCAGCTCGACAAGGCCTTTGACAAGGACTTGGCAGGCATTGACGTGGTGGTGGGGGCCAAGGGCAGCCCGATGCAGCTCATCCTGTGCGGCGTCTTTCACATCGACGTGCCCCCTGGCAACATTCCACTGAAGGCCGTCAAGGCCTTGCAGCAGAACCCAATGGTGGCCTCCGTGATTCCCATAAGCTTGGGCGACAACTTCAGAGGCTTCCGGATTGTTGGCAGCAACCACGAATACGTTGACCATTACGGCGGCGTCATTGCGCAAGGCAAACTGTGGGACACCTCCATGCAGGTGGTGGTCGGCTCTATCGTTGCCCGCAAGCTTGGCATCCAGGTTGGAAATGTCTTTGTCGGCTCGCATGGCCTGGGTGCTGGAGGCCATTTGCACGGAGACAACCCCTACACTGTCGTCGGAATTTTGCAGCCCACCGGCACGGTGCTTGACCGGCTCATCGTGACCGACACTGCATCCGTTTGGAAGGTCCATGAAGATTACACCGCGGTCGATGACGAGGACCGCAAAATCATGGAGGACGAGCGCGAAGTCACCATGGCGCTGATTAAGTACAAGACACCCCTGGCCGCCATGAGCTTTCCCCGCATGGTCAACACGACGACCGAGATGCAGGCGGCAGCTCCCGCCGTTGAAATTTCACGTCTGCTGAATATGCTGGGCATTGGAACGGACGTGTTGAGAGCCTTCGCTGGCGTCCTTCTGCTGACCGCAGGCCTGAGCGTATTCATTGCGCTGTGGAGTGCCGTGCGGGAGCGACGTTCCGATTTAGCGCTGCTGCGCATGCTGGGTGCCTCACCCACCAAAATCGCCCTGCTTTTGCTCGGTGAGGCCCTGTGGCTCGGTTTGCTGGCCGCCTTCTTTGGGGTGCTAGCAGGGCAAGCGCTGACGGCGTTAATTGGCTGGATGCTACAGCTCGACAATTCCTTGCTCATCGGAGGCATCACATGGCCGATGGAACTGTGGGCTATCCCCACCTTGGCGATTGGGGTTTCACTGGCAGCCGCCATTCTTCCCGCTTGGGGCGCCTACCGCGTCAGCGTTCTTGAACTTCTTCAATCGAGGTAATACTATGAAGCGATGGGTTTTGGCATTGGCAACTTTCGCACTTTCAGCCGCAGCTTACGCAACGGCGGCTTCCCCTGCTTTGAACCAGGAGACCTTGGACGACATTGCCAAGCACGAGACGATTGCTGCGGCTCACACGCAGGCGGCGAAATGTCTCCGAGAGGGTAAAGCCGATGCAGTCTGCGAAGGGGCCTTGTTGGCGGCCTGCAAGGGCGTTGCCATCGGCAAGTTCTGCGGCATGAAACATTGACTTTGAGGAGCGACCAATGAAACTTCGAACACTAATTTCTTCGCTGATGCTGGGAGCAATCGCAACAATCAGTCATGCACAGTTGAGTTCGCCCATGGGTGACGGCGGTGTGCCAATGGGTACGGGAGCGGGCCACTACAGTGCCAATTCGTCATTTCCACCGCTGGAAGAGCGAGCAGATGTCCTGCCTTGGTCAGTTCTCACCAACGTCAAGACCAAAGTTGAAAAGAACACTGTTCAGCCGGTATATCCAAGCAGCGTTGTAGCGTTGGACCAGAAGAGTCAAAGAATCCAAGGCTACATGATGCCTTTGGACCCGGGAGAAAAGCAGAAGCACTTTTTTCTGAGCTCTGTACCGCTGTCCTGTCCATTCTGCGTTCCCGGCGGACCTGAGAGCATGGTGGAGATTAAGGCGAAGTCACCAGTGAAGTATTCAATGGAAGTTGTGGTTGTGGAAGGTCAGTTTGCCGTACTGAAAAATGACCCATACGGTGTCTACTACCGGATGACCGATGCTGTGGCTGTCAGGTAGACGCTCGCACCGGGTTTGTTGTAGCCGTAAGGCTGTTAGGTCAACGACCTTCAGATACAAGTAGGTAATGCGGCTTGATAACCTATTGTCGTCACGCGATTCCAATCGCTCTTAGCCGCACGACTGGATTTTCTGGATTTGGTAAGCGCAAATCATTTGAACTCATCCAAACCCAAATCAATTTTGCCAGCTCGCCAAATTGCTATGAACGTCAGCATCTTTCCGACTGGCCGGACTAGTGCCAATCAGTCAGCGCAGAGTCGGGAGAAACAATGGTATTGCGTCCAGAGAAAATAGCACAGCGCGAAAGTTCTAATGCATATCCTGGGAGTAGGCAATGGCTTTGGCCAATAGGTCTCATGACGACAGCTTAATTGAATACTCGGCTCACTCAGGCTTCGGCCCCTTCGGCTCAAGCGGCGCCAAAGGAGCGACTTGAGTCCGACCCGTGCAAAATTTAGTAAAGCCGTCTTTTGGCTGAGCCATCCCCTCGGCACTGAGGCAAACTCGGACACTAATGCAGCACGCCACGACCACCAAGGCGCCTCCCAGCGTCACCGTCGCTATCCAGCTAATCTGGCTGACGCTCGCGGCGAACGCACTTTTGATGGCGGTGGACTATGACGACGCAAGCAGCGATGCACTGGCGTTCAACACCATCGTGCTGGTGTTCAATGGTTTTGTGGCAATCAAAATTGCAGGCGGCAAGAACTGGGCTCGCTTGGCCTATTCAGTGCTTGTAGCTGTCGATGTGGCCATGATTCTGGCCTTTGGGCTGGATGTCGCGTCCGACCTGGAGGTATTGGTCACCTACCTGTCGGTGGCACTTGAAGGCTGGTCTTTGATAAAGCTATTTGGCGCCGAAGCCGAACCATGGTTCAAGCAAACTCGCAAAGGTTGACGGCATCCTCCGCCCACGAACTGGTAAAGGATTGATGCTTTTGGCGTCCACAATTTTCATTACCAGCAAATGATTCAGCAGGGCATCCTTTCAAACAAAGGCAACTTTCTGACTCTGGTCGCTTGATTTGGCGATGACGGCATGTCCGTCAGACAGGCCCACCTCCTGGATACGTGCATTGTGAAGTTTGTACCGGGAACCCGGCTTGCGATAGCATGCTGCACCGTTGGATTTCTGGTGACAAAAATTGAAAATTACCCGCCACATTATTGAGACCATTTTTATGCTCTCGGCCATGGCCCTTGGGGTTGGGCTCTACCTGAAGACGCCCGCACCAACGAGCAACGCATCCCAGGTGAGGCACCCCGGGTGTGCGGCTACTGGTGCATCGGTGGCCCAAAGCCCGAAGCAGACTACCGACTGCATTCAGAGGCAAGCCCACTCGTAATATGGCTGCCTTTCCTTTCTGCATTCATCGGTTCGATGGTTCGGCCACGCATTGCAAATGCGTCCCCCTAATTTCGATGAAATTTGTCGTGGCACGCGCGGCAGCTCTTGACCACCAAGTCGTGAGCCTCTCGGATAGCCACCATGTCATGTGACTGCGCTGCAATCAGCAACCGGGCGGTGGAGTTTTCAAACGACCGCTGCATCTCTTTGAAGGCATCCGGTTCGCTCCAGATGACCGATTTTGCATGGCTAGGAGAGTAGTCGCTGCCCGCGGGGAAATGCACCCACGGTAGGGATGCAAGTCGATTGAGCTCCAGCGCATTGGCCGAGAACTCCTGCGGGTCGTAGTCCTTGCGGTCGCGCAACACCAAGCCCATCTGCTCCAGTGTGTGGCCTATTTTTCGGAACAGTGCGCGTCTTTGCGTCACTGGCTGCCCAGGATGCTCGTCCGCAGACTCGTGGTTGCAGGCTGTCAATGCCAGCATGGCGACCACCAGGATGAAGAGCCTTTTTCGCATGTTGAAGGACATCCTGACGACCTTTTGTAAAGCTCTCGTGAAGCCTTTCGACGCCTCAGGCTCTACACAAATCGAAAATACCATTCGGTACCAAAAAAAGGGAAGACACATTGAATGCCGCTTGCACCAATGGAATAGACATCGGTTTTACCTCACTGAACTACGCACAGATTGGTTTTCTAGGCTTACGATTCACAACGCATCAGAGTCCACTGACACATCGCCATTGCATTCAACGGCCAATCGTTAACAACTGAAAACTGCCAGACCTCAGCTTGGGCCGAACACCGTCAGCACCTGGGGTTTCGACTTCCGCTGCGACCGTATACAACATATGCATGACAGGGTCCAGGGCCAAAGTGCGCGCGGTGGGCTGGGTTGATACCACTTGCTCAATGGCGTAAGTGTCGCTGTCTACCACCGTCAGTGTTCCGTCACCACTTGAGGCATAGACCCGCATCAGCACCGAGTCGTACGCAGTGGCATCACAACCCTTGCCCACTGGCAGTGACGCCAGGATGGCGCCTGTCTTTCCATCTACAACTGCCATTCTTTGGTTACGACAACCAATAAACAGGCGACTGCTCGGCGCATCAATGGATAGACCGGTCGGCGAACCGCAACCTGTCGATATGTCATGTTTCGCAATGACTGTGAGACTAGCCGTGTCGACCACGGCCAAGACGTTTCTGTCCTCCACATTCACATACAGACGCCCTCTTCCATCAACCGCCTGGAACTCCGGCTTTCCGCCGATAACGACAGTGTCGATGACGCGATTGGTCAGTGCGTCAATGACCGTCAAGGTGCCTGAGTCCCCATTGGCGACAAAGACGCGTTTCGTAGAAGAGTCGTAGATGATGGCATCCGGCTTCTTCTCTGTGGGCAGCGTACCCAGCACGCGCAGGCTGGAGAGCTCAAAGATGGTGACCGTGCTGCTAAACCCGTTGCTGGTGTAACCACGGTCCAAGTCAGGTGCCAAAGCAATGCCGTGAACTCCAAGGGTATGGGGAATAGTGCCAATTACCTCTTTTTTGAGCGTGTCATACACGTCGACCCGGTCGCCATGGGTGATGAAAAGGTGGTGACTTCCTGACTCAAAACTGAGGTAGTCCCACTTGGTATCCCCCTCCAGGCTTTGAGTGGCGACAACACGCAAGTCAGCTTCCTTCGCTTGTGCAAGCACAGCGGTCGCAAGGCACAGGATGCAAGAAAGCCAGATGAGTTTTTGAATTGACATGGCCACAATCTAACGCATGCAGCAGATAGTCCACCGCCAAGGCAGACAAGCCCAGCTTGCTCAGAATGCCTGACTTAACAGATGGACATCAACAGCCCAAGGAATTGCTCCTTGGGCTGCCTGGACTACAGGCTCAGGCTGGGCAGAACGGCAGTTCCTTCGGACTTGACGGAATTGAGCAAGTTCGGGTCAAGCTTCAAAGCCTTCAGGATGGTTGGCGCAACTTGAGCGATACCCACCAAGGATGAGTCAGTTTGGGCCGACAGCGAAGGGTAGGACACGATGAGTGCTACATGGCTGTCATCTGGGGCATTGCCACCATGCTCGGCATCCTTCTTCGTGCTGCTTGTGTAAATGACACCAGGATTGGGCTGGACGATGATGTCGGGCGTACGGCCCAGGGCTGGGTCACCAAATTTTGTTGTCATCGCGGCGCCGTAGAGAATGCTGGCACCCGTGCCATTTGCGCAAATGCCGGGGGCAGTACAACCCAAATTGGCATTGAGTTTCGCAACCACTGCGGCCAATTGCGTTTGGTCTTTCAGCCAAATCAAACCCACGTCGTCCGTCTGCATGGCACCGGTTCCAGACAGGCCGGTACCGTCATTCAGGTTACCCGATGTCGTCGCGTTCTGTCCCCAGTTGCCTGCTGCATCCAGGTAACCATTTGCCTGCAACAAGGTATTCAAGGTGTCGCCGTTCTTCACCAGCTTTGTATGGTCGCTGGGTGACTGTCCGTGTTTGGCACTCACCACAACCAGCGTCGATGTGTAAAGGTTCTTGGCCTTCAGTTCCGCAACAATCTTTCCAAGGGAAGCGTCCACATAGGCAATGGCCGCTGTCACATGGGTTCCAGGAGTGAAGTTGGCATCCACGTATCCGCCACCCGATGCGTTTGTGGCTTTTTGGGCAACACTCAAGGTCTGGAAATTGGTGCCAAACACTGTCGGAGTAGCAGCAAGGTTGATTCCGGTGGAGTCCTTGCCATCAATTTGATTGATGATGGCCTGGACGTGGAAGTTGTCAAAGGTCTCTGTGTGCAGGTAAGCGGGTGCCACACCGTCGAGCGATGTGGAGTAGTCGTTGCCCGCAATACCGGCCGCATCCAGTGAGTTGATTTCGGTACGGGCCAGGTCATCGACGCCCTTGCCAGATGGTCCATTGACCCAGTCGTAGCCCCATGCATGCTTGTCTGCCCATGCGGTGCGCGCACCCGCGAGGTTTTCCTTGACGACCTCAAACAGCGTGTTGGTCTTGATGTAGTTGTGCGGATAGACAGGAACGCATGCCCCGTTCACCTTCGCATGCGGAATCGCTTGCGGATTGAAGGCACCGCCACCATCAAGGTGCACTCGGTCACCACCGTTCATGCTGTCAATGCCCGTGGTTTCGTCAAAAATTACGTTCCATCCCTGGGTGCCGGTGCAATTGACATCACTTGGCGAGTACAGAGTTCTGTCATACGAAACGTCATAAAAGAGTCCGGTCGACTTCGGGGAACCACCGGTCAGCAGTGCACCGAGACCCGCAAAAGAGTCGGAGATACCCGGCGTGAATGCGTTCGCGTAAGTCGTACCAGTCTGCGCCAATGCGGCGATATTTGGACAGGTCTTGGCGGCGATGCAATTGGCGACGTCTTGTTGGTGCAATCCGTCAACGCTAATCATGAGAACACGGGACACTTGTGCTGATGCCGTAGCTGTTCCACTACTGCCACCACATGCGACCAAAGCCGCAGCGACTACAGCTGGAATTGCAAGGTATTGAATCTTCACGGGATGGCCTTTTCAAGGTTAAAAGGTCATCCTATTTTTGACTTGTGACAGTTCAATGTCGTACGAGTCGCTATTCAGAGCCACAGCTATTGCCATGAAACACAAATAAATTGCGACCTATCAGAGGTGAATTGGTGGCGAAGCACTGGACTTTTCCCAACATTTCCCTACCGATGGTCTAGGCGCCTTTACCTCTTGTTTACAGAAGAACCTACTGTTCCCTTTGGGTCTAAGATGCCACTAACCAATTGCCGAAGTCATCATGGGCGCTATTGTGGGCGACCGGATTGAGGTTGCGCCTGCACCCCAGTTCCAAACCTGCACGACGCAGAGATTCAGGGAAAACAGGACAGACCGTTGGCTAGAACGTGACTTACGAATTCGGTGGCAAGCAATATTCCGCACAGATGCCACTGGACCCAGACCCGACCATTCTGCTGAGAGTGTCGACGGTGGGCGCTCAGTCTTCAGGTCAAGGCTACACAGGCAACGTGGCCGCGACCCAGCCGGGGTACCAACAGCCGCCTACCGTCATTGAGTCCAGCACGGTCTACCAACCATACAGCGTGCAACCGACTTACCCTCCAGTGAGCTTGAGCCTCGATTACGGCTACTGGGGTGGCCATCGGCGCCGGCGCTAGGGGCAGCCCGGGCGCAGTTTTAGCGCCCGGTCGCACCCCACTCTAAAACAGGCCTGAGGCAATATTGATGGTCAGTGCCACCAGGGTGGTATTGAAGAAGAACGCCAGCACGCAGTGCACCGTGCCAGTTCGACGCATTTTTCGACTTGAGAAGCTGACGTCAGCGGTCTGCCCAGAAGTGCCGATGACGCTTGCGAAATAGAGGAAGTCCCCATAATCAGGTGGGTGGCCACCGGGAAAGTCCAGACCGCCATGTTCCCCGTGAAGAGCTGTCACGTAGTAATCATGGGCATAGTGCACGGCAAACATGGTCTGTGTGAATGCCCAGGAGGTCGCAATGGTCAACCCGGCCAGGGCGATGTGGGCATAACGCAGCTCTCCCTTGAGGTCTTTGACCACCGCCAACTCGGCCACGATGGCACCGATGCACATCAGCGCCGCCGTAATCACCAGGATGAGCACGACGGTATTACCTTCATCATGTTGCAGCGCCCTCGCCCGCATACGCTCATGGGTAGACCAGAACATCATCTTCATCGCCAGTATCAGGTACAGAATCGCCCCAACATTCCAGCCGATGATGGCTCGGGTCACAGTGTGTTGCGCAACTGATTCAGGAAGAAGCAATGCCGTCGCAAAGCCTATGGCTATGCTGGAAAAAAGCCGGGGTCTGGCCAGCAACAACCTGAGCGGTAATGGCTTGGAGAAATGCGAATCGGAAGTGGTGTCTGTCATGGCCGCAGCTCGGATGGAGGGACTCCATTATTGCCAGGGCAGGCCCACGGAAAATAAAGAAAGTTAGCGCTCAAAACCCAGTCATATTGGACTGGTAGGCAGCAAGACCAGAGCCAAAAAGGCTTGATGATGTGCTGGACTGTGAGGATGTATCGGTCGCGGTGAATGGGTCGGCAGCGCTTACTGCGGCCATGGCCTGGTCCAAGGCCTTCAACGCACTTTGCTCCGCCGCCAAGCTGGTGCTTTGTACATTGAGCGTTGCCAATGCGGAACCAACGGTCCCACTGGAGCTGAGCTCATTACTGCTCACCGAGTCGACCTTGCTTCCAACCTTGGCCATTGCGGCAACGGTCCCGCTGGGGTCCGCAGCAAAGGAAGCCGCAAATTTCTTGGGGTCCTGCACCAGACTTCCGTCAGGCTGAATGGTTAGACCCAGCTTCTTCATGTCGTCTGCTATCGCCGGGTCCGAGCTCAAGGCTGACTTGAGGTCCAGCACCAGGCGCTTGGCGCGCTCTGACTCTGAACCTGTGCCGGTAGCAGTCGATGCTGCGTTGGCAGCACTGACAGACGCGTTAAAGGTGTTGAAGAAGTTCCCAAGCGCAGAGGTGGCGTCAGCTGCCGTGCTTGTGCTCGACAGGGAGCTCATGGCTTTTGCGGCGACCTGGCCGTCTGACAAAGCTGACTTAACCAAGCCGAATTTTGAAATCTGTGCCGTGGTGACGTCTGCATCGGCCTGGATGCGCTTTTCTGCCTGAGCCAAGAAGGGGGAAACACTGCTGGTCGCAGCAGTCGCTTGGGATGCAGTAGTGCCACTACCCAAAAGACTGGAAGTTGCCCCACTCAAAAGTGAGCTGATGTTCATGAAAGCGTGCCCCTATATTCAAGACCTGATGGCAGTCAGGTACACGCGGACAAGGGTAGCGGTCATGAAGACTCTCGAAACGCCGGAAATGCGGTCAATACGCACCGCTTATCTGAAAAACAAAAGTCCGCGTAAAGCGGGCCCGTTCGATTCCCGACGCTAACCGACTATGCGACTATGCGAACGTGTTGACGTTATTGCCCATTGTTTCAGTGGGCTTTGAGACTACCGGTGTTGGCGTAGTTGCACCTGTGGCCTTGCTTGCGTCATTGTCACCATCCGAATCCCCTCCTCCGACGCGTGGCTGGGCCTGCGGAAGGTTGACTGGAGATGTACCGGAAATAGTTGCCATTGGGTGTCCTTGTTGTTGATACAAGGTTATCGGCGCATTAGCCGGCAACTTCACTACCGGTTCGGCGACTTAAGGATTGAGTCAGCAACCAATTTGTGTCGCCATTGCGGCATGGACAGTACCGTCTCGATGCAATCAGACCGCAGTACCCGTGGCTTCATCCACTGCACAACCCGTAATTCGCCAAACCTTGCTCTTCTGCTTCTGCAACGTGTACGTGGTTACCCGTCGCTAAGCAAGGTTCGAGAGATGATGACATCCTGGGCTTTGAAAAAAGTCCCAAATATTTGGAAGCTGTCTATCCAAATTATTGAGGATTGGCTTCAATGTCATGGAGCATGACCACGCCTCCCGGAAGTTCAGCCCGATGAGCCACCAACCCGCAAAATCAGCGCCGCTTTAGCGGGAATGCCAGTTCATGTCCGCCATTCGGGTGAGCAACCTTCGCATATGGAGGCTTTGGCCAAACCCAATTGCTTTCAGTAAACAGGGAGCGCATGGCGTTGATATCGCAGTGGTAGGGTGGCCCAACAATGAGCCTCTGCTCTACCGCCGGCGGTCGGACCATCTGCATGAAAGCAGCAAATAGCGTCCCATCTGGTTTGAGCCACTTGCGTAACTGACCAGCGTACTCCAACCTATGGTCAGGGTGAATCGCGCAGATGCAGGTCTGTATTGGAGGTACTGGACGAAATCAGAGAGTGGATTTGGCTTGTCTACGGCAGCCAAATCCAGCAGGAACTGCGCCGGGACTGCGAAGTCACAAAGGCAGCCAACCTGGCAAACCTTGACGATGAGGACGTGCCGTTTTAGGACAGCAGCCTGGAAGGTAACTTCGCGTCACTCTAGAGCTTTTGCACCGTTTACCCCGCCGCCAAAGCAAACCACCATTGGTCGTCCTTTGCTGAACGGCCTGTTAGGTCTTGGCTCGTGCGACGGGAACATAAAGCACATGCTCTAGCTTGTCGATGGGCGTGTTGTCCGGACTATTGAGGTGATGAATTCGAACCCCGCATGATTGGTTAATTTTGAATTTTTTACCAATCGCCACATTCACTATTGCCTCGATTGAGGGTCCGAGGCCGTCGTAGCTTCCCGTATAGCGCGCCGATAAGAAATGACATGATGGCAGCGCTAGAAGCTCAACTCCCACAGGTAAATTGGCAGGTGGCGAACTAACGGCCACAGCAGCGTAACTTGCCCCATTGATGGTCACACTTCTCTGAGGGAATACAACTTTGACGCTGGTGGTTGGCTGTGCGTAGTACCCCACAAGCTTGCCAAATGCCTCAGCGTATGCCGGTGGGCCACCGTTGGCAGTTTTCACTGCGATAACTTGGGTCTCTGGTAGGTCAACCTCTTTGATTGAACCGACTCTGGCATCAGCTTGGATGCAAATCAAGCACACCAGCGCAATCGTGTATTTCTTCATAGGAAGTCAGTGGGGATTTACAAAATTGCTAAACAGCATATCGAAATTTCGGCGACATGCATATCTGTTGAAACGCAACTTTGACGACAGCCTCCGCTGCACCGCCAATCCACGCACTCCCGCTGGCCAACTGGAAACCGCGCATGGCCGCCATTTTTACGCGCATTACGACCGCCGCTAACACCTGTCAACAACATTGAGGAATTCCTTCAGGGTGTTTACCTCTGCCTTTGGCTGGTAACTGTGCCACCGTAAATCCTGCCTCATCCAGAAAACACGCCAACGACCAATTGTGCGAACGAACGTTGCCCGCGCAATTGGTGTGTTGTGTTTGATTGATGGGTCACCACGGTAGGCAGGTCGAATTTCGACGACTTCGACGTTCTGCCCATCAATTCGGCAGTCTACGTCAAGGTCACTGCGAATGTGCGCAGCGGACCTGCGGGCCGCCAGGAAGGCTTCGATGTCCTTCTGACACCGCTTCAATTCAATTTCGCTCAGAGCCATCAGACGAATAGAAAGTACAGGGATTTGGCAGGAATTCTATGTGCCGACGGTGGAAGGCCCGGCGCGCTGGCCGGGCCACTCAAGAAGATGCAATGGGGTCAGTTGTCCCAGTCGCCGCTGCCGCCCGCATCAACTCCACCGCCATCATCCCAAGACGTGTCGTTGATACCGAAGTTACTGCCGCCCATATCTGAATTGGTGTCCGCCGCAATTGGTTCGTAGCTGTTGTTGCTGCCAAACATGTCGCCCTGTGGCGTTGAACTGTTGTGGCCGCCCATCAGGTTGCGACCAATAGCTTCGGCCGCCATGACGCCGGCACCCACCGCAAGTCCGGTGGCCACACCGCCCATGATGCGTCCGCCAATTCCCGTTCCTGCTTGCTGTGGGTAGCCACCCTGGGGATAACCACCTTGGAGGTAGCCTGGCTGCGGATAGGCAGGTTGCAGCGCGCCACCGGCCATGCCGAACGTTTGCGGCCCACTCAAGCCATTTTGCGATGCATAGACGGGCTGTTGCACAAAAGGTTCTGGTGGCCGGCGGCGGAAAAAGAAGAATGCAGCGGTGATGAAACCGCCTGCGAGCACCAGTGGCAGCAACCATGAACTGGATGAATGCGCAGGCACCTGCGGGGCGGCATATGAGACCGGTACGGCCTTGGCCGAAACACCCAATGGCTTTGCTGCCAATTGGGCACGCAGAGCGTTTACGGCCTCAGGCTTTGCAAACGGCAATCCGGGTGCATTCTGCTCAGCAGATGCCAACGCTTGGCGTGCTAGGTCCAATTTGCCTTGGCGCGAATAGAGCTCAGCCTGAACAAAATGGGCCTTGGCGCTCTTAGGGTGCGCCACCAACACTTGCTGCACCATGACTTGTGCGTCATCGAGCCGACCGGCCTGAGCAGTTGAGTAAATCTGCGACATCGTTGGCTCAGATTGAGCCATCGCAAGCCCTCCGGAAAACAGGCTAGCGGCAAGCGTGAGCTTTGCGAGCAATTTGAAAATCGAGTTCATATCGTTCCCTTTCAAGAGGCGTAAGTGCCGCTAATCTGGAGTGCCCTGCCCTCAAAATCAAGAGCCCGGCCACCAAGTGGTTCAGTTGGGTAACCCTCAATGAAAACAGCCACCGGGTCACGATGGCTGCATATCATGTCGGGGCTGTGAAAGCCCCAGAAAAATTACTGCTTTGCCGGCACTTCAGGAGCAATCTTCTTGGCGGCCTTCTCGGCCTTTTCCTTGGCGTGAGCTGCCTTGGCCTCATCACGCTTGGCCTTTGCAGCCTCGTGTTTCGCCTTCATTTCTTCGTGCTTTGCTTTTGCGGCTTCATGTTTTGCCTTCTCAGCTTCATGCTTGGCCTTGCGCTCTTCCATGACCTTCTTGCGCAGTTCCTCGCGCTTTGCCTTGGCACCATCCGTCGCAGTTGAAGGAGTAGTCACGGAAGCAGGACCTGCGGAGGAAGCCGTTGTCGCAGGTGCCTGTGCGAAAGCACCAAACGTGGCGATTGCGAGGACAGAAGCGATGAGCGATTTCTTGAACATTCGGATTTCTCCAGTTATGGCGATGTTGCCATGTACCAATAACTGGAGCCAACTCCTTGGCGTTTACCAGCCTGGTGTAAACGTCTGTAAAGGCCAGACTTGACATCAATTAGGTCCGCCCCACCTTTACGCCCCAGCAACAAGTTGACACACGCGTGTAGCGCTACGCCGTTAATCTATAGACTCAAATCAAAAACAACAGGGGAAAGAATATGACAACAATGAGCTATCGTATCGAGAGTACCCACCCAATAGTGGGGCCACTTATCTCGGGCATCAACGAAACCGCCCTGTATATCGCCGACCGCGCAATGGCTGTGGTGCTGGCTGCAAAGAGCTACACAATGCCCTTCGGCAAGGAAATTCGGGTCGTTCATGTGCCCAGTGGAGAAGTAGTTTTTCGCAAAACTGCATCAACCCTAGACACAGCCCTTTCAGCCTAGGTGCTGGAGCGCAGTATTAGCTTCAAAGTCTAACTTTGGCGTCAGGCCAGACACGCTTGCCATTAAAACCCAGCGTATCGGGTCCGGCGGAAACAGTCCGGAGCGAAAACTTTCACTTGTATGCTCGGCGCGGGAGATGGCGTTGTGCATACGCTTCCTTGACAGCCTCAACGGCGGCAATGATATGACATCCATGTAGATTAACCCACGCGCCCGCAGAACTTGCACCGGTGCAAGTTCTGCGCACACACCCATCTCACGCAGCGAGCACCATCTCATCATCGTTCGCCGGTCGCAGTGCCTCGGGCAAATCGAAAATCGTCACCTTCTGAACGCCTTGAGCACCGACTCGCTGCGTACTTTCCAAGCCGCCCGGCAGCCGACGCAGTAGCATGCCCCATCCACCCTGGGCCCACTTGGTTCCCGAGAACAGTTTGCGCAACTCGGTATGCGCCGGGGAATTGATGACATACATGAACCATTTCCCCTTGGTAAAAGCCACACGAATTCCCATTTGCGCAAGGCGATTTGTGACCTCAAACTGACCCGTCGGGTCGCTGGCGACCAGCTGGACCGCTTCACCAATTGCAAGATTTCGATTCAAAATGTAGAGGCCAGACTGAAACCGGAAAGGCTGGACTCTGGTCATCAGCGCTTCCAAACACTCCTTTTCGTCACTTACATCGTGTATCGCGATCCGTGCTTCAAGCCCCATTTCAGTCACCAGCTTCGCAGCATCTGCCGGTGTAGCAGGCTTATCTGAGATGAATGCCCAATATGCAGCCAAGAGGGTGCCGGCTGTGTCCGATATACGGCCATCCCCGCCGGAGGTAACGATAACCTGCCGAACAGTCTTAGTGGTCTGTTGGAAGACATTCCAGCGGTCGACAAACAAACGGCACAACCGCTTTCCGAGTGCGCTCGCTTCGTCTTCAGTCATTAGCTTTTCCAGGCCACGACCGCCTGCTTCCAGCTTTTTTGACTCCAAGACAACCCAGCGTGACCGGTCCGCCGGCTCCATTTTCCCAACCGATATTCCGGCTGCAATAAACGGTGACGCGAGTCGATAACAGTTCGAGCCCTACCTCGTTGAAACGACACAGGCCATAGTCGTTGAGCGTGGACAGCGGCCTGTTACAAGGGCGCACAGGTCCACGACCATGGAAAGTTACCGGTGATGCCCCGTGCGTCTGTAGTCTATGAGCGTGGAGTCCCCGCCATAACCAGCAGGGACACATAGTCGTTGAGCGTGACTGCACAACTGCCGCACGGCCGAGTTGGCCGTATGCCGTGGAAAGTGGCTAGTTCCCCTGAGCATCCATAGTCAATGAGCGTAGCGCTGCGCAAGATAGGCGCAAACTCATAGTCATTGAGCGTGGCACGACCAGTGCACGGTCTCCTTGCCAAAAACAGAGAAAAGTTACCTTACACCAAGGCGTCCGCAGTTTATGGGCGTGGTGGCTTCGTTATAACAGCATGGGTACCTAGTCGTTGAGCGTGGAAGGACGCCTGCTGAGCGACCGCACCTGCTGGGCACCGTTGAAAGCGACTCAGTAGCAGATGCCCAAAAATGGAGAAGATGTCAGGAATATTGAATCTACCTCAACCCTAATCAACAACTCAAAGTTCTGGCGAACTTACCACATAAGCAGCCGCATTCGCCATTTGCTCACTCTTCCCCATAGTCGCCAGGCCTCAGACCCTCGCGCGATATGCCAGTCAACGCACACGCATCCGCTCTTTTCGCATACTTACCGTCCATTTCAGGCGTCGGTCCCAACATGCATTCCACGCAAGCGTTGCCGAGTTGAACCCTGCGCGTGCAAGCGCTGACGCAATTCGCATCTTCAGCTGTCCAGTTGCGTGCATCCCGTCCTCCGCGGATTGCCAGGACGATTTCGTCGTGCCGAAAGTTCTCGCGCTCCATAGCATGCTGGTCCTCTGCGTACTCGCGAAAACCGGGTCGCCATGCCTCGCTTTCATACTCAAACAGAATCGCACCCGCGAAATCAAACACAATGGTTTTTCGAAGGCGCCCCCTGCCGTTGTCTGCCAACCGCGCGCTTTGCTCAAGCCGCCCTACACACTCCACATTGAGATAAGCTCCCCCGCAAACCCGAACCAGTTTCATACGCAGCCCCTGCTTTTGTCAATTGCTTAACGATATTGGAAGGCAGTGCCACAAGCTGCACGCCGAAGTCGGGTGCATCCGTAAGTTCAACCGATTGAACCGAACGCACGTGAATCGGCGAGCAAAGCTTAGGCAATTCTGCAAATGACGCGGTCACCGAGCACCGCCCGCAGCCGACGATTCTCATCCACCGCATCCGTTAACCCCGGTAATATTCTGCTTAGCCCGGTCTTGGTGTTGATATCGGGCAAGTCACAAATGGACAAGCACCCATGGCCGCAGGCCACGCAGTGCTCTAGGTTCGCCTCAAGTGCCCGGTTTTGGACTGAAGTAATTTCGAGGTCAATCCTCGCATTCTCCAGCATCGCAACTGGCGGTGGTTTGCCGTGCCTAACGCGCACCGTATCCGGCCCAGAGCGTAGCTTTAGTCCATGGAGACTGTCGACAATTCGCCCGAGATACACGGCTTGAGTCTCCCGGCTCCGAGACGGATTTTTCATCTCGTTGTCCTTCAAAATCTGTCTCCTTTCAACCGCGACGATGCCTGTGTTCCGGACTCTGTTCGCACAATTTCATACCGTCCAACTAATGCCACTGCGCTGAAATATTGACGCCAAAATTCCCGGCGGTAACACGCTGGGGTCGGCGTCTGTTCAAAACGGCGCTTCGGAGTTCTGAATTCAGATGCCCCCAGAGACCACACCGCTACTTTGGTTTTCATCGTCGACATAGTGCCTCCAGCCGCTCTTTTAGGACGGCCAACACCTGGGCGTCCGAAATGCCTTCCGTTTCATGAGTCTTAATGAAGTGGCCCGCACTCTCCTCAGGCCACCCGTCTCCGTCGTCATCCAGCGCAAGCCACCCTGCCGGTTTGCGTCGCTGAACGTCATTCCACACTTGTTGGCCGCGAGGCAATTCCATGAACTTGTCTTCGTTCATCCTGCTGTGGAAAGTGGCCCCCACCACCCGCTCGCGTAGCCTTGGGCCCAACTGTTTTGAAGTCTTTGAGCAGCCATACCGGCGTACCCAAGAGGTACTCAAAATGATACGAATTTCCGGGTAAGGAGCGAGCAACCGTTCAAGCAGGTCCAAGTGCTGAAAAATTTTGTATTGGTCCGGCGCTCGCATGTACGCGCCAATCCGAGCGTGCCACCACACATCGTGGTGGTGCAAAACTCCATCAAAATCGAGATAAAGCAGCAGGCCCCCTGTACCGGCAAGGGCTCTCATATGAAGACTCTCCTGTGGACTAGCAATGGCGAGGTAGCCATAGCTTCACCCGTTTCGCTACACATCAAATCTCCCATACCAACAGTATTAGCTACCATTTCTAATAATTGATATGCCAACTTGTGATTTCCAACTATTAGCCCATATTTTGCATTCTGCATTTCGTTGAAACCCCACTGAATATTAAAACCAATTATTACAAAAACCACACAAGTTAGTCAATATTCACAGCATCTTAGGTTAAAAATATGCAATCTATAAGTTGTTAACTTACCCATCAAGAATTATGCAAACCACCACATTAATATAGAATACAACCTCATTATGTCAAGGCATTAGTATATGTCGCAAATTAGACTATACGATGCAAATCGAAGTTCGCAATAAACTAAGGAAAAACGGCATTTGTAATCGACTATTTATAATGAAATTAATTACCAGGACATGTCGTAAAAATGCGACGTTCGACACGTTTGAAAACTGTCAGTTTTCAAGGGGACCGAGACTGTCACACAAAGCGCACTGAACTAATGAGATTTTTGGCACTAATTTCGTATGTACCGCAAGGCGGATGGCAATGACTTACCTGCTTGTGCAGTAGGTTGTCTGAAGGAATTATTCGAATGCACCATATAAGACTACAATGGCGAATCGACATGAACTGGTGTAGCATGGTCGTTCGCGCAGCAAGGCTTGCGTATTTTCAATACTTAATTTTTATTGGTGACTATGGCAACTTTACAAGAACTCATTGCGCAAAAAGACGCGTTGGAAAAGCTTATTCAGGAAACTCGTCAGGCAGAACTGTCTGACGCAATCCACCGAGTAAAAGGCCTTATTTCTGAATTCGGATTGACTCAGGACGATATATTTAGCACTATCCGTGGCGCAAAGAAGAGCAAACCCGAGGGCTCCAAGGTGGCTGCCAAGTACCGTGACCCAGTTTCAGGTAAGGAATGGTCTGGCCGTGGACTGGCACCGAAATGGCTCCAGGGCAGAGATAAGGGTGATTTTTTAATCAAGTAATAGATTAAGGCACTTAAAAAGAGCCCGCTTTTTGCGGGCTTTTTCATTTTCGGGACGGCTGGGACTAATTCACCAGAGGTTCAGAGGTAGAGACGAGTGGCCGCCAGCCCCGGCCAACGTAGTCTATGAGCGATGGCACATAGCGTATGAGCGTGGTCAGCACCTCTTTTTGCCATGATGAAGTAGTCAGTGAGCGATGGTAAGTAGTCTATGAGCGTGGCCAGCACGCGCGCTGGACGGATTTGCAGGCTCCTGTGGCGTGACAATTGACCTCCAGTCCACGGGTAAGCGTAGTAGTCCGTGAGCGATGGCACGTAGTCAATGAGCGTTGCTATCCCGCCTGCGGTGGGGCGTGCAGGCCAAAGGACGCGACAAGTGGCATCTTGCGAACGGGAACACGTAGTCGATGAACGATGGCTCAAGCCTATGAGCTAGGCCATCCACATTTTGAAGGCGCATGCAGGCCACCACATAACCAATTGACCTCCCACCCACAGGCGGACATAACAATGGCACGTGGTCCATGGGCGTCACCTGCGGCCCTCTGGCGAGGACGGGACGTCCAGCCCACGAGCCAAGACAAATGGCCGACAGCCGGACCTAGTCTATGAGCGATGCAACGTAGTCAATGAGCGAGGCTAGCAGGTTACGCCCAAAAGTCGAGCGGGCAGCATCAGGTCATATGTCAGTAAGTCTTGTGAGATGCACACCAACAGATTCGAGTGCCGGCTCAACGACAGCCCCCAAATTCGACTTCATTTTTAAGAAAACGTCAAATACCTTCGACTTTGCTTTTATTCTGCTTATACAACATTAGCAAAACAACTTAAACGACGACCTTCAGCCCGCGATAACGACACCTTCACCCTCTGCTTTGCAAGCACAGGTTTTACAGTGGAGGAAAATATTGATGAAAATCAACAAGTTAGCAACTTATCGTTATTTGATAACGATGGTTCCAAACGACAAGGAAACATACAAGCTAAGCAATTTCGCTGTCTGTGGTACTCAAACCGTAACCATGGCAACTACCTACAAAACCCTTATCACTCAACATTTCAAGAACCTTGAAAAAAACTGCAATCCTATTTCACTGGAACAGGTAAAGCGAAATCATCTTACCGCCCTGCGTGGCTTCATTACCCATGTTGGTTTGTTTGAAAATTCTTCAATCGGTGTTGAATTGACAGATGAATTCCTTGAATCGCTCAAGTCACATCTATCCGAATCGAATCTAAGTGCACGCTCCCAGATTGACCGCAAGAGCTTAATGAACGCGTG
>TBL_comb47_HYPODRAFT_10002190_pt1 | contig 24330 bp, 30 predicted proteins | sample TroBogypolimnion_40_FD_10682 | JGI IMG/M metagenome (IMG submission 10682)
TTAGTCCCTTCAATCAAGCAGGTACCGGGATAAATGAGGGCAGCTTCAAGGCTGGTTATATTTGGGGAAGGGCTGATCCAATTGGAATAGAATTTATTTAAAAATTTTGCACGGTTCCAGTTCTGCATTTTTATAATTTCTAAATTGCAGGAAATCCCTTTTTCTTTTTTAAGCAAATAATTAAATAGTTGTGCAAGTTCCCCCGTTGTCATTCCATAGATGATGGGAATTGGTGCAATGGACACAAATGAAATATATTTTTTATCCGTTATTGGCCCGTCCGGTTTAACAGGAGAAACCGGATTGGGGCGGTCTAAAACTACAAATGTTATATTATTTTGTGCGCTCGCTTCCATTGCATAGTAAAGTGTGGAAATATATGTATAATATCTTGCGCCTACATCCTGAAGGTCAAACAACAGAAAATCAATTCCTTTAAGGTCTTCATTCGTAGGCTTAAAACTGCCTCCATATAGGGAAATAACTTTTAATCCGGTTTTGGTATCAATACTGTTTGAAACTGATGCACCTGCAGCTTCGGTACCTCTTATTCCATGTTCGGGAGAATATAAGAACCTGATATTAATATTTTTAATAGTTATCAGAGAATCTACTATATGGGTCCCATTCATGAGCAGGGAAGTCTGGTTGGTGATTATAGCTATATTCTTATTGTGCAGTGAGTTTATTTTTTCTTTCAATAAAACATCTGCCCCTGCTAAAAATACTTTATTACCGGCCTGGGCTTTGAGATTATATCCGGATAGAGGTATGAAAAGCAGGAAAATAAGAAGAAAGAATTTTTTCATGGAAACCGTGTTTATAGTTATTAATTTATATTTTCCACAATCTCTTTAGCAGAGAAAAAATAGGAGATTTCTTTAGCAGCATTTTCATCCGAATCAGAACCATGGACAATGTTATGTGTCATATCGTCTGCAAAAAGTTTTCTTACAGTGCCTTCCTGGGCTTTAGCAGGGTCGGTAGCGCCAATTAATGCCCTGAAATCAGTTACGGCATTTTCTTTTTCAAGAACAATTGGTACACAAGGGCCTTCGGTCATAAATTCAATTAATGAATTAAAGAATGGCTTCCCTATATGTACTTCATAGAATCCTGAAGCAGTATTAGCATCTAAATGAACCATCTTTAATGCAAGTACTTTAAATCCTGCAGATTGAATTTTAGCAATAACTTCGCCAATTAGATTTTTTTTAACGCAATCAGGTTTAAGAATTGCCAGAGTACGGGTTTTCAATATTATCTCCAATTTTAGTAATTAAAAAACCGGCGCTCAAAAAAGGAACGCCGGATAATTTATAAATTATTTTTTCTTAGACTTTTTAACGGTTTTCTTTTTTACAACTTTCTTTTTAACAGCCGGTTTTACTTTAGGTTTGGTTTTAGGCTTTGCCGTTTTTTTTACAACTTTTTTAGCTTTGTTTTTTTCTAATGCTTTTTTCATTGTAATGCCAATTTCAGCAGGGCTTTCAACAACATGAATGCCTGCTTTTTTAAGAGCAGCCATTTTTTCGGCAGCAGTGCCTTTTCCGCCTGAAATTATTGCACCTGCATGCCCCATTCTTCTTCCCGGAGGTGCTGTGCGGCCGGCAATAAAGCCTACAACAGGTTTCTTAACATATTTTTTAATGAATTCGGCAACTTCTTCTTCGGCTCCTCCTCCAATTTCACCAATTACAACTATTCCTTCAGTTTCAGGATCTTCGTTAAATAGTTTAATGATGTCTATAAATCTAGAACCGATAATGGGATCTCCGCCAATACCAACACATGTCGATTGTCCAATTTTAAGATCGGATAATTGTTTTACAGCTTCATAGGTTAGTGTTCCGCTTCTTGAAACAACGCCTACTTTACCCGGCCTATGAATGAACGCAGGCATAATTCCCATTTTAGCTTTTCCCGGAGAAATTAAACCAGGGCAATTAGGGCCGATAAGCCGAATATCTTTATCTCTAATAACATTATAAACTGAAATCATATCTTTAGCTGGAATTCCTTCGGTAATGCAAACAATAAGTTTAATGTTTGCATTTGCAGCTTCTAGAATTGCATCAGCAGCAAATGGCGGCGGAACAAATATAACGGTTGCATCCGCCTTATGGATATTAACTGCTTCGGCAACGGTATTATAAATCGGTATACCTTCAAACTCAGTTCCTCCTTTCCCGGGAGTAACTCCTGCTACTACTTTAGAGCCATATTCAAGCATCTGTTTAGCATGGAATGATCCTTCGCTTCCTGTAATTCCCTGCACTATAATCCTGGTGTTTTTGTGAAGTAAAATACTCATTTTGCGCCTTCGATTTTAGTTTCCGGTTATTTTCTTTTTTTAAACATAATAAAAATATTATTAATTAGTGTACCCTTTACTGCGTAAAAAAGGTGCATAATTCCTATCCGAACCGATTATATGGTCATTTACCCAGTCTTTAAGAAAGCTAAGTAATTCTGATATGGAGACAGATTCTCCATTCCCGAATCTTTTGGAATAAGCAGCTACTTGATTAGTCAATTCCGCATGTTCAATCTTATGCCTTGTAGAATAAGGGTAATTATACTTATCAAAGAGATCTTCTTCGGTTTTGAAATGATACTGCGTATAAGCCATCAAATCTTCTATAGTTTTACTGGTAACATCTTTATCTTTTGCCGATTTATAAGTTTCATGCAGCGAATTAATAATTTCAATCAATTTTTTATGCTGTTCATCGCAGATTGTAATATTAAGTTTTAATCGGTCGTTCCATTGTATGAATGCCATCATTTACCTTCTTATAAAATTATTCATTCCATTTAAATGCTTTTGAATCTATTGCTCTTTGTACAGCCAAAATACCCTCAAGATGGTCATATTCATGCTGAATTAATTCCGATAAATCATCTTTCATTTCCCATGATTTTTCTTCCCATAATTCATTCATATATTTAAGTGTGCAGCTTTTATGCCTTCTTACTTTTACCAGAAGGGAAGGGAAGCTAAGGCAGTCATCCCACAACTCAAAGGTTTCATAGCTTAAATTATGCAGTTCGGGATTAATGATTATATGAGATTCACCATTAATATGCATATAAATTATTCTTTTCAATACACCTATTTGAGGTGCAGCAATTGCCCTTCCCATTCCATATATTTTTCTAAATTCAAATAATATATCATGCATCTCGTCAAAGGTTTTTTTTAGAAAAGCAATTTCTTCAATTTTTACAGGGACTGATTGTTCATATAGGAGGGGATTGCCTAACTTCAATATCTTATCTAATGCGTTCATCTGCTTCCATGCCTATAATGCAATTGCAAAATACAAATTGACCGGGTACAATCCAATTAATAAAAAAAATTCTCTTTGATTAACAAATCAAAGAGAATTAAAAAATTATATAAAAAACACTGAAAAGTAAATCAAGCCTTTTTTTCTGTATTTTCAGGTTTATCTACCTTCTTAACTTCATCTTCAACTTCGTTAAGAGCTTTTTTGAATTCGCGCATCGCTTTACCAAGTCCCTGTGCAAATTCCGGTATTTTTTTAGGTCCAAATAAGACTAAAGCGACTATGGCTATAATTAGAATTTCGCCGAAACCAACATTGCTTCCGAACATTTTATCTCCTTTGTATATTTAATTTACAAAACTTTTAATAATTGAATTAAAAATAAACATGCCGTCAGTTTTCCCTAATTTAGGGTCACAGCAGCGTTCAGGGTGCGGCATCATACCAAGTATATTGCCCGATTTATTAATAATGCCTGCAATATTTTCCAAAGAACCGTTAGGGTTATCTGAAGCCGATACATTTCCGTTTGTATCGCAATATCTGAAAACTATCTGATTATACTTAATTAATGAATTTAAAGTTTCACTATCAGTATAATAATTTCCATCGCCATGAGCAATTGGAATTTTTACCACATTCTTGGGTATATTACTTGTAAATATAGTATTAAAATTCTCAACTTTAAGATATATATCCTTGCAGATAAATTTCAGGCTCTCATTCTTCAGCATAACACCGGGTAAAAGTCCTGCTTCAAGAAGTACCTGAAATCCATTGCAAATTCCTATAATTTTGCCTCCTTTTTCGGCAAAATTAATAACCTGTTCCATAATAGGGGAAAAGCGGGCAATAGAACCTGTCCTTAAATAGTCACCGTATGAAAATCCTCCGGGCAGGATAATAACATCGCTGTTTTTTAAATCGGTAGTTTTATGCCAGAGAAACTCAGCATCATGGTTCAGCACTTTTTTAACAGAATAATAAGCATCATGATCACAATTGGAGCCCGGGAATACAACTACACCGAATTTTATTTTCATTTTACTTCATCCAGTGTATATTCATAATCTTCCATAATTGGATTTGCAAGAAGTTTATGGCAGTATTCTTCAACTTCCTGTTTTGCAGAATGCACATCATTTCCGTTGACGAAAAACTCAATGTATTTGCCTATTCTTGTCTGGCTTACATTGTTAAAACCTAATAATTTGGCTCCTTGTTCAACCGCCTTTCCCTGAGGATCGACAATTGTAGGCCTTCTTTTGATAATTACCGTAGCTTTAAACACTTATTTATTCTCTCAATATTTATTTTATTTACACTAATTATTTACAATCATTCTGATATAGGAAAAAACTTATAAAAAATGTGCCTGAAAATGCCGAAAAATACTAATAAAATAGTAAAGTAAAAAAGTACTATTCCATCTGTTAAAATAACTAAAACTAAAGCTATAGAGAAAAAGGAAATAAGAAAAATTCTTTCTGCAAGTTTCTTATCTTTAAACTTCGGCAATGCATTATACCTAATATTGCTTACCATCAAATATGCAAGTAATACTACTAAAGGCAAAAAGAAATAAGAAAAGGGTTCAATAATTTTGCCGTCTCTATAATATGAAATAATAAAGAAACAATTAGCAGCAGCTTGAAGTGGTATCGGGAGCCCGGTAAAATCTTTTTTTATTGTAAGATCCTCCACATTTACATTAAATCGCGCGAGCCTGAAGGCACCGAAAATTACCGGTAACGAAGATGCAATAATTCCCCATGGCCCAAACTGGTAAAAATAGGCTTTATAAATAAGGAATGAAGGAGCCGCTCCAAAACTTACAATGTCTGCCAGTGAATCTAATTCTACTCCGAATTTACTTGCAACCTTTACTAATCTGGCAGCAAGCCCGTCAAGTGTATCGAAAATACCAGCCAGTACAATCAGTATGGCGGCAAATTTAAGATTTCCGTTGTCTGAATTTACTATGGAAAGAAATCCGCAGAATAAACTTAGCGAAGTTACGGAGTTAGGGAATGCCGATTTTGGAATACGGAAAGTTGTCATTTATTCATCTCAAATAAAATTGTTTCGCCTGCAGTAACATTATCATTTTGATTTACTTTCGGAATCCAGTCGCTGGGGGCGTATACATCAACTCTGCTTCCGAATTTTATCATACCGAATCTTTCGCCTGCCTGAACTTGTTGATTTAGCTTTAATTCGCATTCAATTCTTCTTGCAACTATACCTGCTATTTGAACAAAAAACACTTTGCCGAATTTTGAGCTTATACCAATTTCATTTCTCTCGTTTCTTTCATCTGCCTTTTCATGGTAGGCTATAAGGTAATCCCCCTTAATGTAATTTATATATTCAACGCTGCCTGAAACAGGTATCCTGTTTACATGAACATTAAACGGAGACATAAAGATTGAAATTTTCCATGCCGGTGTTTTAAGAAATTTATTTTCTTCCACTTTGGTTATTGCAAGTACACTGCCATCAGCAGGAGAAATTAGGGCGTTTTCAGCTTTTGGTGTAATTCTATCCGGATCCCGGAAAAAATAAAAAGTAAATAATACCAGGGCAGTGCCCAAAGTGATTAAAACATACTTAACTACGGTATTTTGAATAATCAGCCCAATAACAATTAAAAACAACCCTATTAGAACCGTTACCGCAAAAGTGCCTATTCCATATTTTGTAATCATATGCTAAAAGTAAGTAATTTTTATAAAATGTAAGAATAAATTTAATATTTTCTTCATTTAATTTCTTGTGAATATTTTTTTTGCTAATTTTCCTGTCAAAAGTAAACATATTCGGAGGATTAATGTTAAAAGGCGGAATGCAAGGAATGTTGAAGCAAATTCAGCAAATGCAGAAAGACATGGAAAAGGTTCAAAATGAGCTTGCAAATAAAACATGTACGGAAGAAAGCGGCGGCGGAATTGTAAAAGCAACTGTTAACGGGAAAAAAGAACTTCTATCAGTTTCCATAGATAATGAGATTTTAACTTCAGGGGATAAGGAAATGTTGGAAGACCTTATTGTTGCTGCCGTTAATAAAGCCCTTAATTCGGCAGGTAAAATGGCTGAAGATGATTTAGGAAATGTAACCAAAGGGATGATTCCTCCGGGATTCAATTTACCGGGATTTTAATGTTAATAGCAGAACCCCTTCAAGCAGCCATTGATGAACTGAGCAAGCTTCCTTCCATAGGCAGGAAGACTGCTCAAAGGCTTGCCCTTCATCTTGTTAAAAGCAGCCCCGAGGTTGTTGAAAACCTTGTAAATGCTCTCACTACTTTGAAAGAAAAACTGAGGTTATGCTCTGTTTGCTATAACATATCTGTAGAAGATACCTGCGATATCTGCAGAAGTGAAAAACGGGATAAATCAATTATCTGTGTAGTTGAAGAAGCAAGTGATATTATAGCCATTGAAAGAACTAACGAATATAATGGTTTGTATCATGTAATTGGCGGCGTACTTTCTCCGTTAAGCGGAATGGATGCAGATTCCCTTAAAATTAAAGAGCTTCTTATACGGCTTCAAAATGATGAAATAAAGGAAATTATTCTGGCACTTAATCCGGATACCGAAGGAGAAGCTACATCGCTTTATCTTGCCAAAATATTAAAACCTCTCTCATTAAAAATAACCAGAATAGCACGCGGGCTTCCAATTGGCGGCGATCTTGAATTTGCCGATGAAGCAACGATAGGACGTGCTGTTATTGGAAGAATTACACTCTAATGGCTGAATGGTTTAAAGATTGGTTCGCATCTGATTTTTACCTTTCCGTTTATACACACCGGAATGATGAAGATGCAGTTAATTTTTTGAATAATATTCTTAAGCATATTAATATCCTTCCGAAATCAAAAGTACTTGATGCTGCATGCGGATCAGGAAGGCATTCCATTTTTATGGCTCAGCATAATTTTGAAGTCACCGCATTTGATTTAAGCCTTCCATTATTAAAAATTGCAAAGGGAAAAGGAGAGGAACTTGGGCTGGATATCAATTTTTTTAATGCTGATATGCGTTTTGTGAACCTCAATGAAAAGTTTAAACTTATACTAAATCTATTTACAAGTTTTGGCTATTTTGATAATGATACGGAGAACTTTGCATTTATTAGGAAAGCATATGATATGCTTGAAACCGGTGGATACTATATTTTCGATTATTTAAATGAAAATTTTGTTAGGAACAATCTCATAAGTCAGAGTGAGAAGCTGGTAAATGGAATAAATATTAAAGAAAAGAGGAAAATAAATAATAATAGGGTTATAAAAGAGATTACAATTGCCGAAAAAGAGTTTATTTATAATTTTGAAGAATCGGTTCAGTTATATAGTTTTAATGAGATAAATACCCATTTTAATGAAATAGGTTTTAAAACCATTAATATTTTCGGAAATTATAACTGTGATGATTTTTCATCAGAAAATTCGGAAAGATTAATAATTATTTTTCAGAAATGAAGAGAATAATTTTCCTGATGTTATTATTTCTTGGCGGATGCGATATTTTAACTACTCGGACTCCGCAAACTCCGGATTCTGCTTCGAACGGTTTCCTTACACCTACTACGCCCGATATTTTATTAACCGACTTGGTTGCTTCTTTTTCTGATGCCAATGTTGAAAATTACATCTCCTGTTTTGTTGACCAGACATTTTTAAGCAGGGCATTTAAGTTTACTCCCACGGCATCAGCTTTTCAGAGCTATCCTGCTTTTGCAGATTGGACACTTGACGGGGAAAAGCAATATTTTACAAAACTAAAATCAATAATAACAGACAATACCACCATGTCTTTAGCTTTAACTAATGAAGTATATACTCCGCAGGGAGATAGTTCGCAAATAAGTGCAGATTACAAGCTGACCTTTTCCAGTAAGGATTCCGGATTCCCATCAGAATATCAGGGGTCATTACAATTTAAAATGTTACTGGATAAAAGAAATCATTGGGTTATTGTTGAATGGCTTGATATTAAAAAAGAGAGCTACCATAGCTGGAGCGAATTGAAAGGGAGGCTCTATTAAAAAGGTAATTATTTATATTGCTCTTTTTCTTTCTTGTATCGGATGCACAAATCCATTTGCCCCTAAAATTGATGAAAGCGGCAACAGCTCTTCACTAATCAGCGACCGCACTACAATTGATGGGGTTTTCCAGAATTTTAAATATGCTTATACTTTTAAGGATACACTAATTTACGGACAGCTTCTGGACCCTCAATTTGCTTTCAGCTATAGGGATTACGATTTAGGTGCGGATGTAAGCTGGGGAAGATCGGAGGAAATGAAAGTTACTTACGGATTGTTCCAGAATGCACAATCTTTAGACCTAATCTGGAATAATATTGTTAGTATAAGCAGTGATTCAGCAAACATTGTCCGGAGTTTCAATTTAACAATTACTTTTAATCCTACCGATATTTTATCGGTTACGGGAAGAATTAATTTTTCCCTTAAAAAAGATTTAACAAATAAATGGAAAATTACCGGTTGGATTGACGAATCGGAATTTTAGGGACCAATATGATAGGTTATTATTTTTCAGAAACGTTTAACATATTCAAAAGGGCAAAATTTTCGGCTCTTATAATAATCCTTACTACATGTACGGCAATTTTGCTTTCCGCATCATCAATTATGCTTATCCTTATTTCCAACAACCTTTCCCAGGAAGTTAAAAGTGATATGGAAATGAATTTATTCCTGCAGGATTCTCTTGCAACGAGTAAAATAGATTCAATAAAAACTATTCTGCCGAAGGATGATTATATAAGCGAAATTAAGTATGTATCAAAGGATGAAGCTGAAAGTAACTTTATAAAAGAAACAGGGGAGGATTTTAAGTCTGTCCTCGAGGTTAACCCTTTACCTGCATCGCTTGTGTTAAAATTTAAACCTCAGTATGTGAATGAAAATAATTTTGAGACACTTAAGGAAAGATACAGAAATGTTTCGGGTATTAAGGAAGTTTCGTTTGATTACGAAGTGCCCCTTGAAATACTCCATATAATTAAATCAATACGCAATTTTATTTATGCCGGTGCATTTTTAATGATTTGCCTTTCGATTTATCTGGTATATTCTAATAATAAATTGCAGCTCAATGCCAGAAAAGAATTATTCGACACAATGAAATTAGTAGGTGCAAGAATCTTTACAATCAAATTCCCATTAATATTATATGGAATAATAGTCGGGCTCATTTCATCGCTTATTTGCTGCGTAGTCTATATGCTTGCCATAAATTTTGCGGAAAAAATTATTCATGGAATAAAGATTACGGAATGGTTATTAATGTTTAATTTTGTAATAGTAATTCTTGGCGTTTGCCTAGGGCTTTTAGGCAGCTTATTTGCTACAAGGCATATAAATTTAAAAGTATAAAAGGAATTTTATGAAAAAAACTGCAGTTGTAACAGGCGGAGCAGGCTTCCTCGGTTCTCATCTTTGCGACAGATTACTGGCTGAAGATTTGAGAGTTATTTGTATTGATAATTTACTAACAGGCAGTATTGAAAATATTCAGCATCTGTTCGGTAATGAAAATTTTCTTTTTGTTAATCATGATGTTACGAATTATGTCTATGTACGGGGTGAAGTCGATTATATCCTCCATTTTGCTTCTCCTGCAAGCCCAATTGATTATCTTAAACTGCCTATCCAGACTTTAAAAGTAGGTTCTTTAGGCACGCACAAAGTTCTAGGACTTGCAAGAGAAAAGAAGGCACGTTTCCTTCTTGCTTCAACCTCAGAAGTTTATGGTGATCCTGAAATCCATCCTCAAAAAGAAAGCTATTGGGGGAATGTAAACACAATAGGCCCAAGGGGTGTATACGATGAAGCAAAAAGATTTTCGGAAGCCCTTACAATGGCATATCATCGTACGCACGGAATTGAAACAAGAATTGTGAGGATATTTAATACATACGGCCCGCGTATGCGGTTAAATGACGGACGTGCACTCCCTGCATTCTGCTCGCAGGCATTAAAAGGTGAGGATATAACAGTGTTCGGTGATGGAAAACAGACACGCAGTTTCTGCTATGTAAGCGACCTTATTGACGGAATATATAAATTGCTGATGTCGGACGAAGTTGAACCGGTTAATATTGGAAATCCGGAAGAAATTACTATAGAAGATTTTGCGCGTGAAGTTGTAAAAATGACCGGCTCAAAAAGTAAAATTACATTTAATCCTTTACCGGAAGATGATCCTAAAGTGAGACAGCCGGATATCTCCAAAGCGCAGATGTTATTAAAGTGGGAACCTAAAATATCAAGGCACGAAGGGCTTAAAATAACAATGGAATACTTTAAAAATAAATTAAATCTATCTTAAAGAGGTAAAGCAATATGAGAAAATATTTAAGCATATTTTTCTATTTTTTTCTTTGTGTAACTTTTATCTATGGACAGGACAAAGGGTTATTAACACTTGAAAGATCATTATCAGGTGAATTCTCTGCAAGAAATTCGGGACAGGTGCAGTGGATTGGAAATGGTTCAAGTTATTTAAAACTGGAACGTTCTACAAATTCAAATGGGGTTGACTTTGTTGTATATGATGTGAAGACCGGCAGCAAAGAGACACTAATCCCCGCCGAAAAATTGATTCCAAAAGGTCAGAACAAGCAAGTTCCAATTGAGAACTTCCAGGTTACAAAAGATAAAGACATGATGATCATATTTAATAATTCCAAAAGAGTGTGGAGACAGAATACTAAAGGAGATTACTGGCTTCTTAATCTTAAAACATGGGAATTATTTCAATTGGGTAAAGGGCTCCCTGCTTCATCATTAATGTTTGCAACTGTTTCACCCGATAAAAAGAAGGCAGCTTATGTTTCGCTTAATAATCTTTATGTTGAAGATTTAACTACGCATAAAATTTCGAAACTTACAAAAGACGGATCTACTACTATAATAAACGGTACATTTGATTGGGTATATGAAGAGGAATTTGACTGCCGGAATGGTTTCAGATGGAGCCCCGACAGTAAAAAGATTGCTTATTGGCAGCTTGATGCTTCAGGAGTGAATGTATTCTTCTTAATTAATAATACAGATTCACTTTATCCTAAAGTAGTCCCTGTTCAATATCCTAAAGCCGGAACGACAAATTCTGCATGTAAAGTAGGTGTTGTTAATCTGTCTAATGGAAAAACTACATGGATGAAAGTACCCGGCGATCCAAGAAACAATTATATTGCACGTATGGAATGGGCAGCTTCATCAGATGAAGTAATGATTCAGCATCTTAATAGAAAACAAAACAACAATGAATTAATGTTATGCAATGCCGCAAACGGCAATGTAAAAACAATTTTTACGGATACAGACAAAGCATGGGTTAATGTTTGCGATAATATTCTCTGGCTTGAAGGGGGCAAAGCATTCACATTTGTAAGTGAAAAAGACGGTTGGAATAATATATACATCATTTCCCGCGATGGTTCTCAGGTTAAGAATATTACTCCGGGCAAATATGATGTTATTAGTATTTCAGCAATTGATGACGTAGAAGGTTATGTGTATTTCATTGCATCCCCCGATAACCCTTTACAAAAATATTTATATAGAATTAAACTTAATGGCGATGGAAAACCTGAAAGGCTTTCTCCTGCAGATGAAAGCGGTACTCACCGTTATTCTTTATCGCCTAATAATAAATTTGCACTGCATACATTTTCAAACATTAATACTCCTCCCATTTCTGAAATGATAAGCCTCCCGGATCATAAAAGAATCCGTTTGCTTGAAGATAACTCTGCGTTGAAACAAAAATTAGCACAGTTAAAAATTGCTCCGGTAGAATTCTTCAAAATTGAGGTGGATAAGGGTGTTTTTGTTGACGGCTATATGTTAAAACCGTATAATTTTGATCCAAACAAAAAGTATCCTGTATTTTTTAATGTTTATGGTGAGCCTGCTTCCACTACAGTTAACGACTCATGGGGCCTTTCAATGTGGGATTACTATTTGTCACAACAAGGCTACATACTTATAAGTATAGATAACAGAGGTACTCCTTCACCAAAAGGAAGAGAGTGGAGAAAATGCATATACGGTCAGATTGGTATTCTTGCATCTAAAGACCAGGCTGCTGCTGCTGCAGAAATATGTAAATGGAGCTTCGTAGACCCGGCAAGAATAGGAATTTGGGGATGGAGCGGCGGCGGCTCTATGACATTAAACATGCTCTTCAGATATCCTGATATTTATTCTATGGGTATTTCAGTAGCTGCTGTACCAAATCAGCTGTTATACGATTCTATTTATCAGGAACGTTACATGGGCTTGCCTTCAGAAAATGCAGAAGGATATAAAAATGGTTCCCCTCTCAATTTTGCTAAAAATTTAAAAGGCAAACTGTTATACATTCATGGAACAGGAGATGACAACGTTCATTATCAGGGAGCCGAAATGCTGATCAATGAACTGGTTAAATATAATAAACTGTTCTCCTTAATGATTTACCCTAACCGTTCACATGGTATTTATGAAGGACAGGGAACATCAAGGCATCTTTATAATACAATAACCAACTTTTTATTTACAAATTTGCAGCCGGGTCCGGTTAGCAAATAATATTTAAGGTGAATAATATGAAATTAAATAATGTGCCGTATGAATTGATTGACTGGAAAGGTGTTGAAACATCTTTAATTACAGGGCTTGAAAAGAAGGCCTTAGCCAGAATTAAAAACTTTGATGAGATTCGTTTGCGTGTAATTGAGAAAGAACCGGGTTACCGTGCCGATCATTTTTGCAAGAAAGGACACATTATTTTTGTAATTGAAGGTAGTATGGACATAGAATTTGAGAATGGGGATAAAGTCCCTATTTCTACAGGGCAATCGATTTTTATAAGCGATGATAACCAATATGGCCATACCACTTTTACTGAAAAAGGAATTAAATACTTTATCATAGATTAATTATTATTGAGGTTTAAATGAATTCCCGAAAATATGGATTATTACTGCTGTTAGTTTTCACTTTTTTATTTAATACTATTCCTGCACAGCAGGCTAAACAGGATACTGAGCTTGCTAAAAAACTTAAAGCTTTACCCGGAGTTGTGGAAGTAAAAGAAGCCCGCTTTACCAGCTCTTTTTTCAGTGAAGCCTATGAAGTAATGGTTCAGCAGCCGCTTGATCAATCACATCCAAAAGGTGAAAAATTTCAACAGCGCTTTTTCGTATCACATAAAGATTATACCAGTCCGGTTATGCTTGAAACAGAAGGATATACAGCAAATTCAAATCCGTTAAAAGAGCTTACACGAATTCTTAATGGAAATCAGGTTATTGTTGAACATAGATATTTTGGCCGTTCCGTTCCCAAAGGAAGAAGATGGCAGTATTTGACACTAAAAAATGCTGCTGCAGACATGCACCACATTGTTACCTTGCTGAAGACTATCTACAAAGGCAAATGGGTAAGTTCGGGAACAAGCAAAGGAGGTCAGACTACTCTTTTCTATAAATATTTTTATCCCAATGATGTTGACGCCAGTGTTCCTTATGTAGCACCTATAAATGTTGCACAGGAAGATCCGAGAATTTATATTCATTTGCAAAATGTCGGTTCGCCCGAATGTAGAAAGAAAATAAAGGAATATCAGATTGCTATGTTCAAAAGGGAAGATGAATTGCTGCCCCTTGTTAAAGCAGCTGCAGATAAGAGAAATTATGTATTCTCAATGGGATTAAGCCAGGCGTATGAATATGCGGTATTGGAATACTTGTTCACCTTCTGGCAATACGGCCCTGTTAGCTGTGATAATATTCCGGCACCTGATGCACCGAAAGAAGTAATGGTAGACCATTTTATGAGAACTGATGCCTTAGACTTTTTTACTGATGCAAGTATTAAAGGTTATGAACCATTCTTTTATCAGGCATACTCTGAAATTGGGTTTTATAATTATGATGTTACCGGTTTCAGGCAGTATATGAAAACAGTAAAACGTCCCACCGATTCAATTCTTTGTCCGAAAGATGCTAAAATAGTATATAACCCCCAGACTCTACAGAATGTATACCATTTTCTGCAATATGAAGGGAACAATATTATATATATTTACGGCGAATGGGATACATGGGGTGCGACTCAGGTACAGTTGATAGGGCAGACTAATTCAATTAAGCTGGTAAAGAAAGAAGGCTTTCATAGTACAAGGATAAGTCAGCTCTCTCCCGAACAGAAGGACATTTTTTATAACACACTTGAAAGCTGGCTTGGTGTTAAACTGAATAGGATATAATTTAACTTTATACAATTTAAAAATAAAGGCAGGCATAAACCTGCCTTTTCTTTAAACTTAATAAACATTTTCCATTCTTTAGTTTGATTATTAACACCAAATTTAATAATCTATATAAATGTTAAATCTCTATTATGCAGAATAACTTATAACAAATTAATGTGTAGAGGAAAGGAATGAAAAGAAAAAATTATTTGTTTTTTGCTTTAATCATATTTGCGTTCTTGTTTAACACCGTTGCCGCTCAGCAGGCAGTGAAAGAAACAGAATTAGTAAAAAAAATAAGAGCAATTAAAGGAGTAACCGAAGTTAATTCTACAAGGTTCGATACAACTGTATTCAAGGAAGCATATGAAATCATGTTTGAACAGCCTCTTGACCATTCAAACCCTAAAGCAGGTAAGTTTGTACAGCGTTTTTTCATTGGGCATAAAGACTATACAAGCCCTGTTACTCTGGAAACAGAAGGGTATGCTGCCAATGGATTGTACACAAGCGAAATTTCAAGAATTCTTCAGGGAAGTGTAGTTGTTGTAGAACATAGATATTTTGGCAAATCACTTCCTAAGGTAATGCAGTGGAAATATCTTACAATTAAAAATGCCGCTGAAGATATGCATAGAATAGTTTCGGCAGTTAAAAAAATATATAAAGGTAAATGGGTTGCTACCGGAGCTAGTAAGGGGGGACAGACAACATTGTTTTATAAATATTTTTATCCCAACGACGTGGATGCCAGTGTACCTTACGTAGCACCTATAAATCTTGCACAGGAGGATCCGCGTATTTATTCTTTTCTTGCAAGAGCAGGGGATGAAGATTGCAGAAAGAAAATAAGGGCTTTCCAAATTGCTATGTTTCAGCGGGAAGATGAAATGCTTCCTCTTGCTAAAGAACAGGCAGAAAAGAGAAAATGGACCTTTAAAATGGGTATTGAAACTGCATATGAATATGCAATCCTTGAATATGAATTTGCTTTCTGGCAGTACGGCTCGGTTAAATGTGCAGATATTCCTGCACCTGATGCCCCAAAAGAAAAATTATTTGAGCATCTAAGCGCTACTAATGCCATTTATTATTATTCCGATTCAGGAATTAAACAATTCCAGTCATTTATCTATCAGGCATTTACCGAAATCGGTTATTACAATTATGACATATCTGATTTAAAGCCATATATGAAAACAGTAAAAAATCCTACAAATACTATTTTACTTCCTGAAGGTGCTAAAGCAGTTTACAATCCACTGACTTTATATAACATCAATCATTATCTTCAGTATGAAGGGAATAACATAATTTATATTTATGGAGAACTTGATACATGGTCTTCAACAGCTATTGAATTAATTGGAAGAACAAATGCAATCAAGCTTGTAAATAAAGGGGGATATCACGGTTCTCATGTAACTGATTTAACTCCCGAACAACAGGATAAATTTTACAATGCACTTGAAAAATGGCTGGACCTTAAATTGACAAGAATTAAACCTATGGTTCGTCAACCAAGAAAAAAACAATAAATATATTTATTATTTTTAAAAAGCCGCAGAGAAGGTACCTTCCTGCGGCTTTTTGTATAATTGAGCTCAAAATTTAATAATTAAGTTTAGAATTTGACAGAATGCAGTAGTAAATTTGCATAGTATAAAGAATAGATATTTGCGGTCAGTATAAGGGAGTTCTAATGGAAAACAGTTTTGACGAAAAAGCTAAATTATGGGATAGTGATCCACCTAAAATTGAAAGGGCGTATAAAACTTTCCTTACAATAAAAGAAATGATTTCACTTAATAATAATTTTTCGTGTATGGAATTTGGGTGTGGTACAGGCATACTTAGTTTTTTCTTTCAGCCTTATGTTAAGAAGATAGATTTGGTAGATACATCTTCCGGAATGCTGGAAGTATTAAATGGTAAGATTAAAGCCTCCAATGTTACAAATATGAATCCAATCTTTACAGATATAATGTCGGCAGAAATAAATCAACTTCTGCCTAAATACGATTTAATTTATTCTCTTATGGCTATGCATCATGTGGTTGACTATGAAGAATTAATAAAGCGCCTGTGTTTGCTGCTGAATACCGGGGGACATTTATTCATGGCAGATCTGGTTACTGAAGACGGATCATTTCATGGTTTGGATTCAGGTTTTGACGGACATAATGGATTTAGCAAAAATGAACTGGAAACTTCTTTTTCAAACGGGTTACTTGAAGTAATTGATTACCGGAATTATTATGAAATTGAAAAAGCCACCAGGAAATATCCTTTATTTATTATAAATGGAAGAAAAAATTAGTCATTATGCACAGATAAATATTTTATTAAAATATTTTGAAAGTTAAACCGGGATTAAAAAAATTAGAAAATCCGATTATATTTAAAGCTATATACAGAAATATTTCTTATTATTTATCAGATGTGCTTATATTTGTAATGAAGAGTGTTTGATTTTGTAAATAATAATTAATTCAGGATGCCTTTATTCAGGGAAAAAGTGTTTGGCTTATGAAAATTTTAAGTCGAATTACCCGGACTCTAAAAGATACTTTAAAAATCAATATAGTTTAATTTAAAACGGCTTAGCTAATGAAACTTGCTATAATGCAGCCATATTTTTTCCCCAGTTCAAGTTATTTTGAATTAATTAACTATGTCGATTTATGGATTGTTTATGATGTATCGTCATATATCAGGCACGGGTGGATTAACAGGAATAGGATTTTGCATGCATCGGAAAAATGGCAATATATAAATGTGCCCATTAAATCTCATAGCCATGAAGATAAAATAAATGATATTTTAATTGCACCTGAGATTAAATGGAAGGAAAAAATATTCAGGCAGCTTGATATATACAGGAAGAAAGCCCCGCATTATAATGAAGTGATTGATTTATTAAAAATTTGTTTATCCGATGACGAAAAGGATATAGCATTACTTAATACAAATTTGTTGAGAAAAGTCATGGCTGCCTTAAATATTAAGACTGAACTCATGGTTTTTTCTGAAATGAACCTTAATATCGGCAAGACAAATTCGACCCAGGAATTGGCATTAAATATTTGCAAAGCTGTCGGCGCTATAGAATATGCTAACAGGCCATCAGGGGCAGTCCAATTCAATGAAAAGGATTTTGCTGAAGAAGGGATCAAACTTACAATCCAAAATAAAAAAGATATGGTTTATTCATGTAACGGGTTTAATTTTGAGCCGATGCTTTCAATAATTGATGTTATTATGTGGAATTCTCCTGAAGAAATTAATAAATATTTTAATTCCCCCTTTATTGCCGATTAATTATTTTTAAAAATAATCGGGCCTTTTTTCGGTATTGCATAAAATCATTTTACTTATTAATTCCCTCCCTGGATTACCAAATGTCATTTCCCGTCAGTATATGCCAGATGTTTCAAGGCAAGAAACGGAAAAAGCCTCTTTTCAATTAATAGTATGCTTACGTCCTGATTTTCAAATGTTTAAGCATAGCAACAATTTTATATTTATATTTAAGTTCATTTAATAATATTATAAAGTTAAATCTTATGAACATTCTTTTCATTGGCGATGTTGTCGGCAAACCGGGACAGAGCATGGTTGAAACCTGGCTGCCGAATATCTCAAAAAAATATAAATGCGATTTTGTTATTGTTAACGGCGAAAATTTATCCGATGGTAAAGGATGCACCGAAAAAGAGGGGAAAGCTCTATTTGACCTTGGTGTGGACGTAATTACAGGGGGCAACCATACGTGGGATAAGCAAACCTCGCAGGATTACCTAAGGGCAGAGCCCCGTTACATAAGGCCTTTTAACTATCCTAAAGGTACATACGGCAATGGTTATATTGTTACTGAAGTAAAAGACAAAGGCAAGATAGCTGTAGTCAATCTTCAGGGGAGGGCATTCATGGCACCAATAGATTGTCCTTTTAGAGGATTGGAATTTCTATTAAACAGAATTAAAAGTGAAGCTAAAGTTATTGTTGTTGATTTTCATGCAGAGGCAACAGCCGAAAAACAGGCTTTGGCCTTTAATTTTGACGGAAAGGTAAGTGCAGTTATTGGAACACATACGCATGTACAAACATGCGATGAAAGGATACTTCCTAACGGAACAAGTTTTATTACCGATGCAGGCATGACCGGGCCCTACGATTCCGTAATTGGCATGAAAACAGACGCGGCTATAAACCGTTTTATTTATCAGACACCTCAAAAATATCAGACAGCAACAGATAATATTCATCTTTCCGGTGTATTTTTAAAAATTGATCCTGAAACAGGCAAAGCTTTAGAAATTGAGAGAATCTTTTTCCCCGAATTTGATCATAAAATTTGATTTAAATGTTAAATTTTCAACTTCCGCGATTAGATAAAGATGATTTACTTTCTTCCCGACTGCTTAAATATTCCAGATTAAGGCCGGGTGAAATTTGGCATGACCCTAAGGGAGTTCACAGAGTCGGATGCCTTGACGCGATTAATGATACTCAAATTGAACAATTGATGAAAAAGGATAAAGCTTCCCTTGCCATTCAGGATCCTCCATATAATCTTGTAGCATTTCAAAAAAGGAATGTGGAAAGTTTTATTGAATGGTGTTCGTCATGGCTAAAAGTCACGGAAAAATATTTAACTGATAATTCTTCATTATATATATGGCTTGGTGCAGACCAGAATAATAATTTTCAGCCTTTTGCTGAATTTATTATAATGATGAACTCAACTGATTTTAAATCTAAAAGTTTTATTACCATGCGTAATCAGCGCGGTTATGGAACTCAGAAAAACTGGATGGCAGTTAGGCAGGAGCTGCTTTATTACGTAAAAGGAGAGCCTGTCTTCAATATTGAGCATGTCTATACCGATATTCCTAAAATTCTGAAAGGTTATTATAAAGAAGTGGGGGGTGTAGTTACAGAAAATTTGGAACGGAGTAAATCTCCATTTATAAGGGCAGGAAATGTTTGGGTGGATATTCAGCAGGTATTTCACCTGATGGATGAGAATGTAAACGGCTGTTTTGCTCAAAAACCCTTAAAATCAATTGAAAGGATAATAAATGTATCCAGTGCTGAAAATGACAGCGTCATTGACTTTTTCTCCCATGCCGGAACTACACTGCTTGCCTGCGAGAAATTAAAAAGAAAGTGCCGGACTGTTGATATAAATCCAATTTATTGTGAAATTTCAATACGGCGTTTGGAAAGATTCAGAAATACCGGCAAATCCGGATGGCAGAATTCAAATCCTTTCGCTGAAGAGATATTAAATGATTCTGAATTGAAGAAATACTTAAAAGAGAAGGGAATGAATATCCCTTCAAAACTGAGTGAATAAATGGCAATTATAATTGACGGTAAAAAAATAGCAGAAGAGATTAAAGGGGAATTAAAAACTGAAATTGCCGCCTTGAAGGAAAAGACAGGAAAAGTACCCGGACTTGTTACAATTCTTGTCGGTGACAGCAGTGCATCCTTAAGTTATATCAATTCCAAATCAAAAGCCTGCCAGCAGCTTGGCATGTACTCCGTAGTTGAAAAATTAGATGCTTCTATCAGCGAAAATGAATTATTAGCTTTAATAGATAAGTATAATAAAGATGATCAGTTTCATGGAATATTAGTACAGCTTCCACTTCCTAAACATATAAGTGAAGATAAAGTTATTGAAGCAATTAACCCTTTAAAAGATGTTGATGGTTTTCATCCTGTAAGTTTGGGTAATTTAGTTATAGGCAAAGATACATTTTATCCCTGCACTCCATTCGGCATCTGGGAGCTTTTAAAAAGATATAAGATTGATACCAAAGGAAAACATGTAGTTGTAGTAGGCAGAAGCAATATCGTAGGCAAACCAATTGCTAACATTATGCTTCAGAAAAAAGAAGGGGCCAATGCAATAGTAACTGTATGCCATTCCGCTGCCAAGGATTTGACAAAATATACTTTGGATGCCGATATTCTTATTGCGGCTATCGGTTCGCCTAAGTTTATTAAAGCAGATATGGTAAAGGATGGCGTCGTTGTAATTGATGTTGGCATAAACCGGGTTGAAGATCCATCCACAGAAAAAGGGTACAGAATTACAGGGGATGTAGATTTTACAGAAGTTGAGAAGAAATCTTCTTATATTACACCGGTGCCCGGCGGAGTAGGGCTAATGACGGTTGCAATGTTAATGCTAAATACAGTAAAATCATTTAAAAAATTGAATAATATTAAATAATAGGTTTATTATGGAAAGTCCTCAAATTGATAAAATAGTTTCAGAAGTATTTATTGAAAAAGCATTGCGTGATTTTTATTGTGCCGGAGGCACCTGCGCAGGATGGGAAAGAAACGTTGTTGATCAGCCCGCTGCTATTAAAAATATAATTGAAAACGGCGCTGAAAGAATTGCCGCAGGTTTAGGGGTTGGCAATGAGTTAGGGGACATAAACTTAGCACGCATGATAGACCATACTCTTCTTAAACCTGATGCCACAATTAAGGAAATTGAAAAATTATGCCAGGAAGCAAGACAATATAGTTTTGCCTCGGTATGTATAAATCCCGGGTTTGTTAAGCTTTGTGCCAAATTATTACAAGGAAGCCCTGTAAAGGTTTGTACTGTTATTGGGTTCCCATTAGGAGCAAATAAAACGGAAATAAAAAGGCAGGAAGCTGAAATAGCTTTAAGTGAAGGCGCTGAAGAAATTGATATGGTTATAAATATCAGCATGCTTAAAAGCGGTGAATATGAATATGTGTTTAATGATATAAATCAGGTTGTACTTGCAGCAAAAAAACATAGTGCAATCTGCAAAGTAATTATTGAGACAGCATTACTTACTGATGAAGAGAAAATTAAAGCCTGCGTTATTGCAAAAGAAGCTAAAGCAGATTTTGTTAAGACCTCTACCGGATTCAGCAAAGGAGGCGCTACAGCAGGAGATGTTGCTTTAATGAAGAAGGTAGTCGGCAGTGCAGTAGGCGTTAAAGCCTCAGGCGGTATAAGGACTACAGAAGATGCAGAAGCAATGATTGCAAGCGGTGCAGACAGAATAGGCGCAAGCGCAAGCGTTAAAATTGTGAAACATGAAAGTTCAAAAGGTACCGGATATTAATGGTCATTGACCTTGTTATTCATTGCACAGATGACGGCTATAACAGCGAAGTACCTTCTATAAAAGGGTGTGAATCTTGGGCGCATACCGAAGATGATGTAATTGAAAAGTCAGTTGAGTTGGTTAGATACTATATGAAATTATCCGAAGATCTTAAGATTAAAGTGGATAAAGCCCGCAAGGAAGATCAAAAAAGTATTTATAAAATTATTTTTGATAAATAGTTGAGAAAGTTTAAAACCGAAAAACGGCTTGAAAAAATTTCGAATGCGGTGAATTCGAGACAGTTTTCTTTACGCGTCGTTCTGGAAAATATCCATGATCCCCATAATGTAAGCGCCATATTCAGAACCTGCGATTCTGTGGGAATTCCAAAAGTTTCCCTGATATATAACAATGAAGATTTTCCTAAAGTAAGCAGAATTAGTTCTGCCTCTGCAAATAAATGGGTGGAAAAGGAAAAATTTTCTAATGTGGAAGATTGTTATAAGTCCCTGCGTAATGAAGGATTTAAAATCTATGCTTCAACATTGGTAGAAAATGCAGTGGATTTTTACTCATTGGATTTTACTCAGAAAGCAGCTATTGTCATGGGGAACGAACACAGGGGCATAAGTGATGAAGCCGCCCGTTTGGCAGATGCAGCCTTTTATATTCCTATGCACGGCATGATTCAAAGCCTTAATGTTTCGGTAGCTGCCGCAGTAATTTTATTTGAAGCTAAAAGACAAAGACTGTTAAAAAATATGTATCCTTCGCATGACCTTGATAAGGAAGAAATTGATAAAATAATCGATTTATGGTGCACCAAGTGATTCAGGAATTTAATAACATTACTAAAATTGCAGGGCAGCTTGAATTACCCGGTGATAAATCAATTTCACACAGGGCGGTAATGTTTGCTTCAATGTCAAAAGGCAAATCAAAAATTTATAACTGCCTTAATGCGAATGATGTAAATTCTACAATAAGGTGCTTTTCGCAGCTTGGATGTAACATAGAAAGAATTGGAACAACGGTTACAGTAGAGGGGAAAGGATTTAAAGGGTTTGATAAACCGGATAAAGAATTATACGCCGGTAATTCAGGAACGACATGCCGTTTAATGTCCGGAATGCTATGTGCGCAGGATTTTATTACTATGGTAACAGGGGACGAATCCCTTTCCAAGCGCCCAATGAAGCGTGTTATTGAGCCTCTTACCTTAATGAATGCAGAAATAAGGGCTGCGAATAATTATACTCTGCCCATCGCAATATTTCCTTCGCCGGGATTAAAAGCCATTGATTATGAAATGCCTGTTGCAAGTGCACAGGTTAAAAGCGCCATACTTTTAGCAGGGATTCACCTACAGGACACTACCAAAGTCATAGAATTATCAAAGACCAGGAACCATACGGAAAACCTGTTGAACCTTGATGTATCCGAGAAAGAGGGGAAGAGGATAATCACCGTGTCGAAAGCAAATTATCCCTCTAATTTTGAGATTACCGTGCCGTCCGATATTTCATCTGCATCATTTTTCATAGTACTTGCACTTTTGTGTGAAAATTCTGAACTAAGATTAAAGAATGTTCTCCTCAATGAAACAAGAACCGGAATTGTAGATATTTTAAAAAGGATGGGCGCCGATATTAAAGTATCGGATATTAAAATAAATTGCGGCGAGAAATCGGGTACGCTTATTATAAGGAGTTCTCAATTGAAGAACTGCATAATCCCGAATGAAATTATCCCTAATATCATTGATGAAATACCTGTATTATCCGTTGCTGGAGTATTTGCAGAAGGGAAGTTTGAAGTCAGGAATGCAAAGGAGCTAAGGTTTAAGGAATCGGACAGGATTAGGGCAATGTGCGAAAATTATAAATTTCTTGGCCTGCAGGTTGAAGAATTTGATGACGGCTTTTCTGTAACAGGGGATATACCTGATAAAAATATTATTTTTGAAAGCTACCATGACCACCGGATTGCAATGTCATTCGCAATTCTTTCCATGCTTAGAAAAAACGGCGGAAGAATAAATAATTTTGAATGTGTGCAAATATCCAATCCTGATTTTCTGAAACAGATTAGGGGGATAGTTTAAGATGAAAAGAGGGGGCACGGTGTGAGTGTAATGGGTAAAAAATAGGAATATGAAAATTGATGATTTTTTAAGTAATCATGGGATTGAACCACTATATTTTTGGGCAATTTTATGTGTATTGGTAATGTATTTTCTGACCAAAAAAGATAGGAAGAATTATCAAAATTTAGCAGCGACTGAAAAATTTTTATTAGTGACACAATATATTGCAATGGTTTTTGGAATTTTATATTGTTTACTCCATCTTATTATTACGAAGATTCTATAATTACATGGCCGTCACGAACCACTTCGTGACGGAAGACCAGTTAATATTTCGTCGCGGATTGGTCCGCGACGGCCCAGAAAACCCTGATTTTCTGAAACAGATTAAGGCGATTGTATAATTCCGACTATTATTTTTAGTTCGCCACGGTTCACCCATATGCGTCAACTTAATGAATGAAAATAACAAGAAAGGTGGTTAATTTTGTATAACAAAACGGGTTATACAATGCTAAAAATAGAGAAAAACAGAACAAATTGCATAAGTT
>TBL_comb47_HYPODRAFT_10002191_pt1 | contig 24328 bp, 28 predicted proteins | sample TroBogypolimnion_40_FD_10682 | JGI IMG/M metagenome (IMG submission 10682)
CCAAGAATTTTGCAGCCTATGGACTGCGCGGAACCTGGAGTTCTATTCGGTAAACCGAATCGAAACCCACCAGGGGCCGCACATCCAATCGGATGAGCGGTCCTTTTTCTTTTACCCAGAGATAAAAACCAGAGAGTAATAAAAAGGAAAGAGGAGGTGAGAACAATGGCTGTTCTCTTTAGTCAACTGTTGGTTCCCGGTTGGGCCGATGGGGAGATGATCGGATTGGGCGAAGTTACGGGAGATATCTCTCTGCCTTGTCACAACGCTGCTCCAGATCTCTTCTTCGAAGAAGCCCCAGCTCGCATAGCGCTTGCAAAGTCGCTCTGTGCGAGCTGTCCGATGCAGGCTGCCTGTTTAGCGGGCGCACTGTCACGGCAAGAGCCGTGCGGGGTATGGGGTGGAGAATTATTCGTCGATGGTTCGATCGTCGCTGCCAAGCGCAGCGTTGGCCGTCCCCGCATCTCACCTGTGCTAACCCCACTGATTAGTGCAGAGTGTGATTCAGGCGAGGAAGCGCTCGCCAGTTAAATGAATTGGCTCTTCAATGAATTGCCCCTTCAATGAATTGGCTCATTGACACCCGCACTTCGGGTGAAAGTCCCAATGTCGTATATCTGGCGGGCGTAGCGGCTCGAGCAAGTCATACCACTGCGATGCGGCGCGCAATGGAGTTAAACCAGTCGCACAATATTCGCCAATGGCGAGAGTAATTAGACCTGAGATAAATGCAGCAGCTGCGCTTGATAGTTCGCTGCGCATAAATTCATAGCGGCTAGAGCTGCCGTTATCGCGCTTGGTAAGTGTCACACAGCGCAAACAGGGGGTTACCCCCGGAATAACCAGCGGTCCAACTTCAATCTCGCGACCGATAACTGGATTTATATGGATATGAGGCGAACCCTCGCTCAACCACCTTTGCACATAATCCCACTCGATTGGCCCAGTAGAGATAATCAGATCGGGGTGGGCTTTGGCAACCTCTTCTCCACGCGCAATCCGAGCGCCACGTATCAACTCTGCAGTGAACTCGGTTCGGTTCTTTCCGATATCGCTGGTCTGCGCGACGATTCCACAGATATCAGCTCCGGTGATCTGTGGAGATAAGTGGGCTCGACTTATTAGACGGGCATTTGTAAAACCAGAAGCATGTAGCGCTGCTAGCAAGTTGCGAGCCAGGCGGTTCTCTCCTGATATCAAGATTGTCGAGGTAGCCCGAGCGCGAAATTCCGCAGCGCCGCCATCAGATACCCCAGGTCGATGAGTGAGCAGTGCTTGCTCTATCTCTCGACGCACCACCATGATCTGTTCGCTCAAATCATGGGAGCCCAGAGCGATTGGAGCTGAGCGCTCCTCTACAAACCCTTGGCTGGCCAGTAGATCAGCGAATGCAGTGACCGTGGAAATATCACAGATCAGCCCGCGCGCAATCTCTTGCAGGGAGCGCTGCCCATCAAAGCTGCGCGCCATCTGAAGCTGTGCTCCTGTAGCCAGAAGCAATCCATGTGTCGGAAGTCCCAAGCGATAGCCATCTACAGTGGGTGCTAGGTCAACCCCACTCTTTAATTTGAGATAGTCGAAGCCCGTGCGCGCTCTTGCCATTTGCATAGGATGGCGTGAATCACTCCTCTGCGTACTGTGCTCACGAGAGGTTGGGGATAAAAAAATCGCCCCCACCGTTAAGTGGGGGCGATCCTATAAACGAGCGAGTAAGCCTATGAATTAAGCCTTACCCAAGATGCGGTTGACCTTGGTGCCACACACTGGGCAGATGCCCTGTGCCATGCGGCGACCAGATTCAGAAACCTTCACATGACCTTCGAAGGAACGCTTCTCTTTGCACTTAACGCAGTAGGCCTCGCCTTTGTATTCCTCAGCCATGATGACCCTCCTCTTCGCCACACGCTCCAAGCGCGGGGAGCCTCCCCAAGCGAGCGTGCGTACAAGAGCACGATACCCCCCGAGGCGGGGGATACACGGTAAATGGCGCTCGTTTATGCGTAAAGTTCGCATTTAAAGAGGAGGTATGGGCGAATTGTCCGATTTTGCGGTCTTTATCTACTCCTTGACCCCAGTTTCTGGGGTAGCTGCTAGCCCAGCCTCAAAGCCCTCGAGGAAGGCCTCTGCCCGCGCCTTCTGCGGATAGCGTTCTAGGTAGTCGTAGAAATCGCTGCCATGCCCTGGTACGCGCAGGTGGATTAATTCATGGAAGAGAACGCATTCAACGACATAATCGGGTGTGCCATTGAGGCGCAGCGAGATGCGAATAGTTCCATCGCTAGTCGTACATGAACCCCAGCGCTCGCGCATACTGCGCCAGGTAATCCCCGTAGGGCGCTCATGGAAGTCGGGGAGGTAGAGCGCAATCAAACGCTCAGCCATCTGGGTTAGCACCTCATCGCTGGAGCGGTTTTTAGCTTCGCGGCGCAGGACTATCTCAATCATCTCAGGGATGATCGCAAACTCCTCTTTACGGCTCATACGGTCTGGGATATGAATCTCGATTATTCCATTTTGGCGCAGGGCGCTAATGCTGCGCTTGCGCCGAGTGCTACGAATAACGCGAAATTCGGGCAGATTATCGGGCAGGGCTTTGGCGCGGAGAAACTTCTGACTTCGCTTTAGATCGCCACTCTTCGGATCAGTGAGCATGGCGGGGAGGCTATCTCCGAAGAGGGATATCTGCAGAAAGTTATCCACCGTATCCACGAGTTATCCCACCCTTCTCCACAGTCTTATCAACAAGATCTGGCGAGAATTGTGGCATTTCTTGTTTGGAAATTGGGGCGAGTTGGCATATGTTTCACTCACCAAGTCCTCGGATAACCGTTTGATGTAGGCAAGGGGAAGGCAGACATCAAATCGTGCGGCCGGGGATTTGGCTTTTACACAAGTCCGGAGAGATCGTCCGGGACAGTAGTACTCGCTAAGAATCCAGCCGGATCGGCGAGATCTACAGCCGTTGGAAGTAGCGCAGAATCTTCCCAGCGATGGTCACGAATTGCAGTTCCGCCATCAACACCACCACTGATTGAATAAATCTCACTCCAAAAGTTTGAACATTCACGCGTTAATCGTGGAGAAATTTGCAACCCTAAAAGCATCGCAAAGAGTTGTTGCGTTGGCGCACTCTCGATGCGAGAGCGACGGTAACTTTCCTGTAGCGCTGAGAGTGAAGGTAGGCGATCTTTCGCCGAGAGAGATGTAACGTGATCGATCCAACCTTCGATGAGCGCAAATGTCATTTCAAGTTTAGCCAAGGCGGCGCTCTGTGCCGCGCTCTGTTCGGGCTGGAACATCCCTTGATTGATTGCCATGGTAATTGATTCCGGATTATTAATATCAAGTTCTCCTGAACTCATTGCGCTCTCAGCTTGACTCTGAATAGCTTCGATATCGACGGTGATACCACTTCCATAACTAGCAATGAGATCACGAATGTAAGAGCTTAGCCATGGAGTATGTGCAAATAAACGCTGTGCTGCTACTTCACGTAGCGCCATGTAGATAGCTATCTCCTGCTCAGGAATTTCTAATCCTTCACCCCATGCTGCGATATTTTGCGGAATTAAATGAGCGCCCGACTTGGCAAAGAGGGGAATCGCAGCATCTTGGGATCCTGTCAATCCAATGGCGAGAGTTCCAATCGATTGACCGAGTTGGGTTGCGATCAACTGTCCCATGAAGCTACGCATCACAGGCAAGAACCCCTCCTGAGGAGCCATCTCGGCTGGACCCATCTCCTTTAAAACTTTGCCCAGCGCTTCGACCATTCCTTCGGCTAGCGGCTCTACTAGCTTCTGCCATCCTTCAATGGAGTGATCAATCCAATCTTTACGACTCCACGCCACATCTGCGTTGGTTACGGTAGCGGGGAAGAGGGTCTGCTCTTCTATCCAGGTATTTGCAATATCAATCGCCTCTTGGGCTTTGCGGGCATCTTCGCGCCCCACGGGGAGATCATTATGGGTGGCTAGGAATTTACGGGCAGCATCACGCATCACATTTGTTTGCAACATCGGGGAACCGGGAGCGCCACTGGTTCCAGCGTTAAAGAAACCCTCGCTGGGGAAGAATCCAAAACCACTCACGATCGCCTGCCTTCATTGAGCCCAATTGCTACATATAGGAATATGAACAATATCCACTCCCACTATATTTCCGAAGCGGCGCAGGAAAAGCCTCGCGCCTGGGATAAAGTGGGTGCATGATCCACGCTCCCTCGACCTTTGCACAGGCTGCCAACGCGCCAGCGACGTCGACCGCCTTCGCAGCTCTGATCTGGTGGGTGGTTCCGCTGGTTCTGGTCAGCTGCGCCATCGGATATGTCGTTTGGACCTCTAAATTTAAAGATAAATTCCATAATGAGACTAATCGCTCGGTCGATAAGTTCAACCACTTCCAACAGACTCTGCGGGAGCCCAATTCCGAGCACTAGAGTATTTCCATGAGTTCTTTCCAGTTTCCTAATAGTCCCTTCAATAATGCCAGACCACCACGCCCCCCTCGGGAGCCAGGTGCGCGGAAGGGTTTGAGCCCTCTGGGATATGTGGTTATTGCACTCATTGCAATAATCGTGGTCTTGGTATCGCTCACCGGTTTTTATACCGATCTTTTATGGTTCCGCTCAGTTAGCTTCACAAGCGTCTGGAGCAAGACTCTCTTCACCAAGGTAGAACTCTTCATCGCCTTCGGGGTTGTCACATCCCTCTTCATCACATCAAATATTGTGCTGGCCTATCGCCGCCGACCTATTTATGTGCCGGTCACCGTTGAAGCCGATAATTTAGAGCGCTACCGCGGTCAGATTGAGCCAATCAAACGTTATGTCACCGCTGGAATTGCCGTGGTGCTCTTCTGGTTTGCAGGAACTTCTGGTTCTAAGTTATGGGAAACGTGGTTGCAGTTTAAGAACTCCACTAACTTTGGTACTCAAGATCCACAATTCCATCTCGATATCTCGTTCTTCTCATTTAAATTGCCGATGTATGAAGCGATCATTAAATGGGGTATCTCCACCATCCTGATCACCTTGATCGCCACTGTGGGAATTCATTATGTTTACGGCGGAATTCGCCCTCAAGTAAGTCATGACCGCACCACTGTCGCAGCTCGCGTTCAACTTTCAGTGCTCCTTGGAGTACTGGTTTTGATTAAAGCCGTTGCATATTGGTTTGATCGTTATGACCTGGCCTTACACCAAGGCAGTCTCTTTACTGGTTTGGGCTACACCGATGTCAACGCACTCCTGCCTGCTAAATCGATCCTCGCCGGCATAGCGGTTATCTGCGCCCTGCTATTTTTCGCCAACATCATCCGCCGCTCATGGGTACTCCCAGCTGCTGGCGTTGTATTGATGGTGGTCTCATCGCTCTTGATCGCGGGGATTTATCCGGCCTTCATTCAACAGTTCACGGTGAAGCCCAGCGAATCTAATAAAGAGGCGCCCTACATTCAGCGCAACATTAACGCTACGCGCGCCGCTTATGGATTATCGAACGTAACTATCAAGGATTATCCAGCGATTATTTCAACACAACCTGGGCAATTAGCGAAGGACACTTCCAATATTTCCAATGCGCGCCTGCTTGATCCAGATGTACTTTCTGCAACATTCCGTCAATTGCAACAGATCAAGCCTTACTACACCTTCCCAGATGCTCTGGATGTTGATCGCTACACCGTCAACGGTAAAAAGCAAGATATGGTTGTCGCGGTTCGCGAACTCAATATTGCAGGTTCTCCAGCACAGAACTGGATTAATAACCATCTCGTTTACACCCATGGATTTGGATTTGTTGCAGCACCAACAAATGTTGTGGATGCAGATGGAAAGCCCAGCTTTACCGTTGGAAATATTCCACCATCGAATGGCCTGGGTGCATTCCAACCTCGTGTTTACTTTGGCGAGAACGTCCCCGGATACTCCATCGTAGGTGGCTCTGCTAAGAGCACCCCAAATGAGTTGGATTATCCAGATGATTCGCAGTCCAATGGCCAACAGAACTACACCTATGCGGGCAAGGGTGGCGTTCCTATGGGAAGCATGCTCACCCGATTGCTCTTTGCCATCAAGTATAAGGATCAACAGATTCTTCTCTCTAACTTGATCAACAAAGATTCCAAGATCCTCTATAACCGCTCACCAGCAGAGCGCGTACAAAAAGTTGCGCCATGGTTGACGCTTGATGGAAATATCTATCCAGCGGTGGTTAATGGAAAGGTCCTCTGGATTGTCGATGGTTACACCACGTCATCTGGATATCCTTATTCGGCGGTAGAGAATCTTGCTACTGCATCCACCAACTCAGTAACCGCCAACTCCTCAACCGTGACAGCGTTACCTGATATGAATGTGAACTACATTCGTAACTCGGTGAAGGCAACTGTCGATGCATATGATGGATCGGTCACCTTGTATCAGTGGGATACCACTGACCCAGTCTTGAAGACATGGAGTAAGGCTTATCCAGGTACAGTGCTTCCAAAGAGCTCAATTAGCCCAGCTCTACTTCAACATATCCGCTACCCAGAAGGTATCTTCCAAGTGCAGCGCGATGTCTTGACGACCTACCATGTAAATACAGCTGCTGCATATTACGGTGGACAAGATTTCTGGAAGGTTCCATCGGATCCTTCATCACTGGGTGCAAATGCCCAGAATCAGCCCCCTACGTATCAGACCCTGCAATTGCCAGGTTCTGATAAATCTAGCTTCTCGCTTTCGACCGCTTTCGTTCCCCGTGGTACCCGTCAGAATCTGACTGCCTTTGCAGCCGTCAACTCAGATGCTGGACCAAATTATGGAAAGATTACGATTCTGCAGTTGCCACGTTCGACAAATATCTCTGGTCCATCACAGGTCGCTTCAAACTTCGAGGCGAAACCTGATGTTGCGCAGACGCTCTCACTGTTGCGTCAAGGAGGCTCCGATGTCGTGCTCGGCAATATGTTGACCTTGCCAGTTGGCAGTGGATTGCTCTACGTGCAGCCTGTCTATGTTCGCGCTACTGCAAATGCGTCGTCATTCCCACTTCTGCAGAAAGTCTTGGTCTCCTTCGGTGATCAGATTGGATTTGCAAATACTTTGCAAGATGCATTGAATCAGGTCTTTGGTAGCAACTCGGGTGCGACTGTAAATACATCAACAGGAACTGTTACCTCGGGTGGTAAATCAACTGGGACTTCGACTCTGAAGCAGGCGCTGGCTGCAGCGCAAGCCGCAATCGCTGCTTCAAATCAGGCGCTCAAGAATGGTGATTTCGCGGCGTACGGAACCGCGCAAAATCAACTTAAGGCGGCGATCGCTGCTGCAATTGCAGCGCAGGGAAAGTAAGAACTAAGTAGTACCGCTTTCTAGATTAAGCGCCGATAACCTCGTTTTGGGTTATTGGCGCTTTTCTAATAAGATTGTGCTACCGACGCGGGGTGGAGCAGCTCGGTAGCTCGCTGGGCTCATAACCCAGAGGTCATAGGTTCAAATCCTGTCCCCGCTACTATGAACTACATCTGCGACCCATCAAATGAAAATTTGGTGGGTCTTTGCGCGACCAGCGTCATCGCTGCAATTGCAGATGCGTGGACTGATAGAAAATCTGCACATATCGTAATCACCGGAGGGCGTACAGGCCTTGCCTTCGCCCGCGCGCTAGATCAAGCGCTCTTTAAATTAATTCGCGAAAATGTAGCCTTCGAAGGCTCGATGCTTCATTTCTGGTTCTCTGATGAGCGCTTCACATCTGAAGATGATTCAGAGCGTACCGATACCACATTGATTGCCGGTTTTGGACTCTGCAAATCTCACCTGGTTTTTCATCGCGTTGATGCCAGCGGAGATCTAGATCTTGCTGCTGCCCACTATGCCGCTGAGATTGATCGAGAGTTAGGCAAAGAACCATTTGATGCCGTGGTTCTTAGTATGGGTGAGGATGGCCATATCGCCAGTCTCTTTCCGCATACTTTTGACCCAGAGTTCGCAGGGGCAGCGATAGCGGTCCATGATTCACCTAAGTTGCCGCCATTGCGCGTGAGCTTGTCGCTCACGCGTCTGGCCAATTCGCTCCATACCTATATCTTCGCGCTCGGCGAAGAAAAAACTGCAGCGTTGCAGTCAATTGCCTCGGGCCCTGTCGGACTATTGGAGAAGAGTTCACCTAATGGTCGACTTCAAATCCTTACCGACCTGGCGACACCACCCAACAAGTAATTTAAGATCGCTTTACCGATAGGAGTTCAACATGAGCAATATTCAATTAACGGTTGTCGGCCTAGGCCGCATGGGGGCAAATATTGCCCGCCGCATTAACGCTCATGCGCAGAGTTCAGTAAGCATTGCGGTTTACGATGTAAACCCAGATACTGTCAAGAGCGTTGCAGCCGAAGGCTTTACGCCTCTTGCGGCACTCGCCGATCTGGCACAATTTAACAACGCTGATAACCCACAATTTGTCTGGGTAATGGTCCCAGCAGCCGTAACGCAGGAAACAATTCATGCGATTGCAGAACATTTGGCTCCCGGTTCAACCATCATTGATGGTGGCAATACTTTCTATCGCGATGACATCGCTAATGCTGCGTGGCTTGCCACCAAGGGAATTAATTTCGTTGATGTCGGAACATCAGGTGGTGTCTATGGTCTTGAGCGTGGCTATTCACTCATGATTGGTGGAGAGTCATCAGTGGTCGATCGACTTACTCCAATTTTCAAAGCGATGGCCCCTGGCATCGAATCAGCAGAACGAACCCCCGGCCGCACTGGTGAACCAAGTAACTCTGAGTATGGATTCTTGCACTGTGGTCCGGTTGGCTCTGGCCACTTCATTAAGATGGTACATAACGGTATTGAGTATGGTGCAATGGCTGCGTATGCCGAAGGACTTAATTTAATTCATGCAGCCGCGCAGGGGATTGAGCATCCCACTGCGGTGGGGAATCACGTTGAAACCAAGTACGACTTTGATATGGAAGAAGTGACCGAAGTCTGGCGCCGTGGATCTGTGGTCGCGTCTTGGCTGCTCGACCTCACCGCCACCGCATATACCGAAGACCCCGAACTCGCTGGTTACGAAGGATCGGTCTCCGATTCAGGTGAAGGTCGTTGGACGGTTCAAACCGCCATTGATGCCGGTGTTCCTGCCAATGTGTTGAGCGCATCACTGATGGGTCGTTTTTCGTCACGCGGGAATGATCTCTACGCCAATAAGGTTCTCTCTGCTATGCGGAAGAAATTTGGCGGCCACGTGGAAGTGAAGAAGAATTAAATGAGTGCACGTAAAATAGATCTACAAGCAGCAGATGTACTTGTCCTCTTTGGAGCGACAGGCGACCTAGCTAAAAAGAAGTTGTTTCCCGCCTTGTACAGCATGGCGCTCAATGATTCGCTACGCTGCCCAGTAGTTGGAGTTGCATCAACTAAATGGGATCACGCGCAATTCGCTGCCAATGCCTTCGAAGCTATCCGTAGCGCCTTTCCAGACCCTGATCTAAAGATCATGGCTCAGCTCGATGACGACCTGTCCCTCGTCGTTGGTAACTATGAAGATTCCAAGTTATACGAAGATTTAGCCGAGGTTCTCAAGGATAAGCAAAGCCCGGTTATCTATCTCGCTATCCCTCCTGCATTCTTTGGCAACGTAACACAGGGGCTAGCAAAGGTTGGGTTAACCGAACGTTGTCGTCTAGTTGTTGAAAAGCCTTTCGGTCGCGATCTGCATTCTGCTATTGCTCTACAAGATGTTCTCGAAGAAGTTCTTCCAGAAGATCGTATTTACCGCATCGATCATTACCTCGGTAAAGAGTCCGTGGAAGATATCTTGATCTTCCGATTTGCAAACTCGATCTGGGAACCACTCTGGAACCATCGCTATATCAATAGCGTGCAGATAACTATGGCCGAAGATTTTGGAGTTGAAGGCCGCGGGGCTTTTTACGATGGCGTCGGCGCAATTCGCGATGTGCTACAGAATCATCTCTTGCAAGTACTCGCCCTGATTGCGATGGAGCCACCTTCTGATCTCACTTCAGGCAGGATGGAAGATGAGAAGCTCAAAGTCTTTCGCGCTATGGCTGCACTTAAGCCAGAAAATGTTATTCGTGGACAGTATGTTGGATATCTAGATGAAGCTGGCGTTGCCCCTCGATCGACAACTGAGACCTATGCAGCCGCAATAATGCATGTGGATAACTGGCGTTGGTCCGGAGTGCCTTTCTACCTACGCACCGGAAAGAATCTGCAAGAGAGCACTCTCGAAGTTATTATTGAATTTAAACAACCTCCGCGCCTTTTATTTGCCGAGACTCAGGAAGGCTCCGCGAACTTGCTTCGTTTCCGCTTGGGTAAGAGCGATGGAGTAGATATCGAATTACAGGCTAAGTCACCTGGCGATCACTTGAAGACTGAGCCGGTGAAGTTGACCGTAAACTTCTCCGCTGCTCTGGGAGAGCGTCAAGAGGCATATGAACGGTTGCTGCGTGCCGCAATGGCCGGGGATCACATGCGCTTTACGCACATTGATTCCGTTCTTGAGACCTGGCGCATCGTCGAAGGAGTTATCAATAACGAGCCGCATCTCTCACCTTATTTCAAGGGTACCTGGGGTCCCGATAGCGCCGATGAACTTCCAGCTGCTGGTTGGTTAGAGCTTTAAACTAATTCTTTGGTAATCGAATAAGTAGCGTAAGCAATCCCGTCAACCGCGACAACGAAAGCTAATGGGTTTTCTGCGATGGCGGCGCTGATGACATCGCAAAATGGGGTTGAAGCGCGCGCAATGATAGGGGCCGGACCGATGAGAACGGTTCGCAAGGTTTTTTCGTCTCGAACGCGTGAGCTATATCCACGTTCGATGCTGTAGGTGAACCCTTCGACAGGAAGAAGATTTGCGCCATGCGCTTGAAAGAACTCTTGTGCTGCGATATCAGCAGGAGAGTTGGCCTGGGAGAGCACCGACAAAATCAAGGAGTTGATCTCTTCTAAATGTAATTGCGTGTTCTTGGTGGCAGGCAAAGGATTGGTTTCACAGGTAAAACCAACTACCGAGTAGACCTCTTCTAGCTCGCGCTCTTTTTCTGTCTCAAGGGGTGGGGATTCTTTAACTTTCGCCTTGCCGAACCAGAGAAACCTCATGAATTAAGCGCAGCCAGGAAATCTGTGTGGAGCAAAGTGTTACTTGAAACCCCATTGCCTCCATGCGGCCCAGGCACCCCGTCAAGGTTTGTAAATGTTCCTCCGGCTTCGCGCACGATTATGTCGAGCGCCGCCATATCCCAAAGAGCAAGAGTTGGTTCAACCGCGATATCGATCGCACCTTCAGCAACGAGCATATGGGACCAGAAATCACCGAAGCCGCGGCTGCGCCAAATCTCATCTTGAAGTTTGAGCATCGCCGCTTTGCGGGTGCCCCATCCAGTGAGATCGGAATAAGAGAGAGATGCATCTTTGAGGTTACGAACCGCGGAAACTTTTATCTGACGTGGAACCCCGCCATTTTCACTGATGTAGGCGCCACTGCCGAGTGAGGCAAACCAGCGCCGATAAAGAGCAGGGGCGCTAACGACTCCAGCGACGACCTCACCTTCTGGATTGCAGAGAGCAATGAGCGTGGCCCAGCTAGGAATTCCACGTAAGAAATTCTTGGTGCCATCGATCGGATCAATTACCCAGTAATAACTATCTTGCGTCAACGTTGGTGCACCAAATTCTTCCCCGAGGACTAAGTCATCGGGACGAGCTACCGCCAACGCTTCGCGAATCTTCTTTTCCACCGCTTTATCGGCATCGGTGACTGGCGTGAGATCTGGCTTCGTTTCAATCACCAGGTCGAGAGATTGATAGCGATCTCGTGAAATCGAATCGGCTAGATCTGCGAGATGATGGGCGAGCATAAGGTCTTGGGCGAAATCTCTCATGAATTTAGTTTACCTTCGCGAAGTAACCCGCGGAGATTGGCTAAGCGCGCCTGCGAACCCGGGTCGGTCGGTGATCATAGAGTTGAGGGCGCACTCTTCTTCGTCGTGCGAGCAATTTCGCGGGCAATGTTCGATCGCCTCGGCAAACTCACGAAAAGCGCCGATTACCCGATCGCGCTGCACATGAGCCAAGCCAAAGGAGCGTACCCCTGGGGTATCTATGATCCACCCCGACTTATCGTTGAGTTCTAAGGCAATGGCACTCGAAGAGGTATGACGCCCGCGACCAGTCACATCATTGACATCTCCAGTTGCCCGATTCGCATTTTCAACGAGGGCATTTACCAAGGTTGATTTTCCCACTCCTGAATGTCCTAGAAGAACGCTCCGCTTACCGGCTAAAGCGTTACGTAGTGCAGCGAGATCCCCACCGCGTTGAATCTGGATCGACTCCACATCCAGGTCCTTGTATGGTTCCAAAAATTCTGTTGGGTCGGCGAGATCGCACTTTGTCATGATGATGAGGGGCTTAATTCGTTGATCGAATGCGACGACGAGTGCACGGTCCACAAAACCATGACGTGGCTCGGGGCTTGCAGCCGCTAAAACAATTCCGATCTGATCAACGTTGGCGACAATCATGCGCTCCATACCAGCGTCATCTTCGACCGTGCGGGTCAACTCGTTGATTCGTGGTTCGACGCCAACGATGCGAGCCAAGGTATCTACCTTGCCAGATGTATCCCCGACGATTCGCACGATATCTCCGACAACGACCGACTTCTTGCCAAGTTCTCGTGCCTTCATGGCGGTCACTACAACGCCAGTGCTTTCAACAAGAGCGGCGCTGCGACCACGATCTACCGCGATGATGCGAGCGAGTTCAGCTCTAGAGTAATCAGGACGATCTTTAGTTCGCGGACGGGAAGAGCGCTTCGGGCGGATCCGAACATCATCTTCATCGAGATCGCGAGGGGTCATTGATTTCCTGTCAGAAGTTCGTTCCACGCTCCAGGAAAATCTGGCAGGGTCTTGCGCGTTGTTTCAATATTTTCTACATCGATTCCATCAACTCGTAGCCCGATCATGGCACCTGCAGTTGCCAATCGATGATCATCATATGTGTGAAAAGTGCCGGCATGTAGCGGCTTGGGAATAATACGGAGCGCAGAGGGCTCTTCGATAACTTCGCCACCCAAATTATTGATCTCGGTTGCGAGCGCTGATAGGCGATCGGTTTCATGCGTGCGCAGGTGGGCGATGCCACGCAGGTACGAGGGGGAATCGGCGAAGACGCAGATCGCAGCTATAGATGGAGTTAATTCACCAACATCATGTAGATCGATATCGATCCCATGAATCGCACCGCCAGTGATTGCTAAATCGTTGCCGCGAAATTCTACTTCTGCACCCATCTGGGTAAAGATATCGCGCAGGTCATCTCCTGGTTGAGTTGTCACGCGTGGCCAATCGCGGATCACCACAGTTCCACCGCTGATCATTGCAGCCCCCATAAAGGGCGCGGCGTTGGAGAGATCTGGTTCGATGATCGAGTCCGCACCTTGCATGATCGCGGGCTTTACCGTCCATTCATTGTGGCCAACCACAACTTCAACGCCCTTTTCGCGCAGCATGGAGATAGTCATTTCGATGTGGGGGAGCGATGGGAGTGAGGAACCGACGTGCTTAACGGTGATTCCATCTTTAGTGGCGGGAGCCACCAACAATAGCGCTGAGATAAATTGGCTTGAGAGGGTTGCATCTACTTCAACCGTGCCACCTCGCAGCTGTCCATGAGCGTTGATGGTCATCGGCAATGAATAGCGTGCACCATGTTCGATCGAGACTCCCAGAGTTTCCAGCGCTTTTATCACTGGACCTAGGGGACGCTCGTGAGATCTGGCATCACCGTCAAAATGAATAATTCCCTTGGCCATGGCGGCCACTGGGGGCAGAAAGCGCATAACGGTTCCGGCGTTGCCGACATCGATTGCAGCAGGGCCAAATAATGGAGCAGGGGTAATAGTCAGGTCGCCATTGCTAGCGGATTCGATTCCAACCCCAAGCGCCTGCAAGCCCGCGATCATCAGGGCAGAGTCGCGGGAGTGGAGTGGGCGACGCAGGGTCGAAGGCGAATCGCAGAGCGCAGCCAAAATCAGCGCCCTATTTGTCACCGATTTGGAGCCGGGAATTGTGAGCCTCGCCTGTACCGGCAGGTTGCCTCGGTGGGGAGCGCGCCACAAATTCATCATTTACCAAGCCTACCTGAGATACCTTTACGCTCATGTGCGGTCGATATGCCTTGTCAGCAAGCCCCGATGAGCTGATGGATGCATTTGAGATCACCACTGGCTATGTAGGTCCGGTGCTGCCCGCCGATTGGAACATCACGCCAACCCGCGAAATTTACATCGTCAGAGATAACCGAGAGGCCAATCGCGAACTCACAACTCTTTCTTGGGGCCTTATTGCTCCATGGTCGGAGGATGCGCAAAGTGCGCTGCGCTCACAATCCCAGGCGATTAACGCTCGAATCGAAACGGTGCACGAAAAGCCCACCTTTAGAAGTGCATTCGCATCACGACGCTGCTTGATACCCGCAAACGGTTATTACGAGTGGGCGACGCAAATGGGGCCATACTCTCCGAAGCAACCTTTCTATATCCATGGTGATGGCCTGATTGCATTCGCAGGAATTTGGGAGCGCTGGCGTAGTCCAGAGGGAACGTATAGAGAGAGCGCCGCAATCATCACTCGTCCTGCCGTGGAATTTCTGGCGACGGTTCACGGTCGCATGCCAACTTTCCTACCTAAGGATCGATGGGATGCTTGGCTCGATCCTTCGCTCAACAAGGTTGATGAAATTCGAGCCTTGATGGATCTGGCCCAACCTGCGCTGGGGCTACGAGCTTATCCAGTCTCATCTAGGGTAAATTCAACATCTAACAATGGCCCGCAATTGATTGCGCCCATTGAACTGGGGGAGCCAGAGACCCTCTTCTGAGGGGAATAAACCCTTCGCTCAGGTGGTTCTCACCTTGTGGGAGTAGCCTTGTCGTTAATGGATATCAACCAATCTGAGGTCGCGGTCGTTGATCGCGCGACAGAGAGCGTTGCCCAAAAGAAGGCGCGCTTTGAACGTGATGCCTTGCAATACACCAATCAGCTTTATGCCGCCGCTATGCGTTACACCAAAGATCCCCACGATGCTCAGGATCTGGTTCAAGATACTTATGCCAAGGCCTTCGTCGCCTTCCATCAATTTGAACCCGGCACCAATCTCAAAGCTTGGCTTTATCGCATCCTCACTACAACTTTCATCAACACTTATCGCAAGGATCAACGCCGTCCTCAGATTAGCGATGGCGAGCTTGAAGATTGGCAGATCTATGACGCAGCTAGTCACACCAGTGACCAAGGTCGATCTGCGGAAGATGTCGCGCTAGAAGGTATCGTCGATGTAGATGTGCGTGCCGCGCTCGCCGCAATGTCCGGAAGATTTTCGCATGGCTGTCTATCTTGCCGATGTCGAAGGATTCTCATACAAAGAGATCGCTGAAATCGTCGGAGTGCCAGCCGGTACGGTGATGTCCCGACTGCACCGTGGGCGCAAACTCCTACGCACCTCTCTCGCCGGATATGCCAAGGACCGTGGATTCAACCGCGGAGGCAGCGATGAATAACCTGAATAACGCTCAACCGGTGCCTTGTGACAAAATCCTGCAGACCTTAGTCCTCTTCATAGACCACGAGCTTGCCTCTGAGCCGGAATATCAGTCCTATCTAAACCACTTCCAAGAATGTCCTGAATGCTATGAAGAGATGAAATATGAGAGCGACGCTATAGCCTTCATGAAGGAATTGCTTCAAATGAATTGCAATGAACAGGCCCCACAAGAACTCCATGATCGGATTTTGCAACAGACGCAAGTGCTAGCCGGGCAGTCTCAAGTCCAATTTTTCTCATCCACCACCGTTACTAATTTCACCTTTGATGGAACCACTTCGATTCAAGTCACACAGGAGTTCACACAGGAGTTCACACAAGAGTTCACCCAAGAGATTCGCCACGACTTTACCCAAGATCAGTAACTCCAACTTTTAAGGCGCAAATCCATTAAGTTTTGGGTATGCAACCAGAGCAACTTGTCGGATCGGTAGGGATGGCATCTCTGACCGTCCGTCCCCTCGATACCGGGCTCGCGCAAGGGTTCAATGATCTGCCAGTGCTTGCGGCAAATTCTGCGCTCAATGTAATCGAATCGGCCTGCAGCGCTGCCATTGCCGAATACTTTGAGACTGGCGAGACCACCTTCACCATTGGTGCTGCAATCCAGATGCGAGGAGCGGTTGCTATTGGCGCGGAAGTTCGGGCGTTGGTCAAGGCCACTGAATTTAACGAAAATATCTTGACCTTCGAATGTGAAATTCACCAGGAGCAACGACTAATCGCCGCCGTCGCACAGGTGCAACGGCGATTAGTCGATCGCGTTTCTTTTATGGCACGTAGTGCAGCAGAAAATCTTCCGCACAGTAGCGCCGCTAGTTAATTAAGCTTTTTTAGTAGCCCAGAAAATCTCGGAGATCTCTTCGATCTTGGCCAACAACTTATCAGCCACCGCAACATCATTTGTTCCCTTTGTTCCACCGGCACCAGCGAGCTTGGTCGCTTCGTTGAACAAGGTATTGAGTTGTGGGTATGCCTCAAAGTGTGGAGCCTTGAAGTAATCAGTCCAGAGAACCCAGAGGTGATGCTTAACCATCTCTGAACGCTCTTCCTTGACCGCTACTGCGCGTGATTTGAAATCAACATCGCTGCTGGCCGCGTACTTCTCCATGGCAGCTTTTACAGATTGTGCCTCGATCTTTGCTTGGGCAGGATCGTAGATCCCGCAGGGTAGATCGCAGTGGGCAAATCCAACGAGAGTTGGCTTGAACATAGGTACTCCTTCTTTAATAAAAACGATTCGTCCTATGTGTCAGACTACTACTCCCATGGCGCACCTTCCATTTAGAACTATTGCGGTGAGCGGCAACTCGATGAGCCCCACCTACATCGATGGAGATTGGCTGCTCTTTCGCCGCTTAAGTGGAGTAAAGATGAACGGAGCGCAACGCCTGGTTGGAAAAGTCGTGGTGATCGAACGCGAGAGCTATCCCGGAATCCTGTTGATCAAGCGCGTGATGCGCGCAGATGAAAATGGACTTTGGGTCGAGGGTGATAACAAAGAAGCCAGCACCGATTCAAGAACTTGGGGATTGCTGGCGCCACGTGATATTGCCGGTCGAGTTCTGATTCGCTACCGCAGGGGCTAATACAAGGTTATCCACACCCCTCAAGAAGCAAGCGGAGAACCAGTTCATACTTCCTATAAATCTGAACAAGATTCGGGAAGGAAGTTCTACCATCATGAAATCACGTGCTTTAGTTTCATTTCTTGTTCTTTCTCTCACAGTCATTTCTAGTGCGAATGCCGCAGCCCCCTTAGGCCCCCCACCTACCGTGAAAAGCGCGTTTACAAACGTCAAGGGTCAATTAGTTAAAAAGATTTCCTTTGGACGTGGCTGCGATGGCCAAACGGATTATCCACACGAATCAACACATTTTCCGCTTACGGTTAATGTGGAAGCCTTGACGGAATGTCCCGGTGAGGAAGTATCAATCACGACGACCATTTCCCGCTCAAGGTGGTGGATATTCAACGAAGCTAAATCTGTGAGTGCGGAGGGTTTCCAGAGAGTAAAAGTTAACGTTTCGCTACCCTGTAAATGGAAGATCGGACAGCCCCCGATTTTGTACGTGGTAATATCGCATCACTCCGATTCCAAAGGAGCACAACAGAACACGGAGACTAAAGCAAGAATCAAGTGCTGAAGGATGGTGAAACATGTTGCAAAAGCGATGGCACGAATTTCCTGCCAATTTCCATCCAGAATTTAATTTTCATAAAGGTCCATTCTGGTTGCGCGCTCTTGCTCGAACCCCAATTTTAGAGAGGTTCGCCTATCCAATTGCGATGAAAAAGGGTCTATGTGAATTGTGGCCCAGTTCCTCAGAGTCCATTCTTGATCCGAACTTTGATGCAACGGAATGGGTCATTCACACTCGAGAAAAGAATGACCTAGAAAGATGGATTGAGGGTTCGCTGGCTTACCTTGCACATGGCGAAAGAAATCGATCTCAACAATTCTTTTTCAGGGATCGAGTATTCCGTGTGAAGAATAATCAAATTCTCTTCAGGGGTGTTCTTCCTCGTTTTTCGTTTACCTCCTATGGAAGAACGCTGAGACGTCAGCGCGGTATCCACAGAGCCAACGGAACTTATAAGAAATACAAGAAAGCGCTCCGCGGGGAGCACTTCGACTTTAGCGAGTAAACGCCTCAGTAATCAGAGCGTGCTGCTCTTCTTCATGCAGGTGATGTGAACCCGTTGCTGGGCTTGCTGTCGCACGCCGCGAGACGCGACGCAAGGTGCGACCTTCGAGTGCCTCAAAGGTATTGAGAGCAACGAAAGGGTATGGACCTTGGTTGGCTGGTTCATCTTGTACCCAGAGCAAGTTGGCATGTGGGTGAGCGTTCGCAACGCGCATGAACTCTTCGATAGGGAATGGATAGAGCTGCTCGATGCGCACAATTGCAGTGGTGTTTTCACCCAACTTGGCGCGTTCGGCAACGAGATCCCAATAGATCTTGCCAGAGCAGAAGATCACACGAGTCGCGTTGGTGACAGTGGTGTCATCGATCAGCGGTCTAAATGTTCCTGAGGTGAAATCAGCGAGACCTGAGGCTGCTGCCTTGAGGCGCAACATCGACTTGGGCTCAAAGACAATGAGCGGGCGACGGGCTGCATTCTTGGTGTGCCAGCGTAGCAAGTGGAAATAAGAAGCTGGCGTGCTTGGCTGAGCGACAGTCATATTCTCTTCAGCACAGAGCGCGAGATAGCGTTCGATACGAGCGGAAGAGTGATCCGGTCCTTGACCTTCATAGCCATGTGGCAAAAGCAGTACGACCGATGAACGCTCGCCCCACTTCTGTAAAGAACTTGAAATAAATTCATCGACGATGGATTGCGCGCCGTTAGCGAAATCACCGAATTGCGCTTCCCATAAAACCAGGGCATCTTCACGCTCGACCGAATATCCGTATTCAAATCCCATCGCGGCATACTCTGAGAGCAATGAGTCGAAGACGAAGAAATGGTTGTCATCGTTGATTAGTCCGCGCAATGGGAACCAATCTCCACCCGTGTTCTGATCGACGATAACTGCGTGGCGATTAGAGAAGGTTCCGCGTCGGACATCTTGTCCTGCCAGACGTACTGGATGTCCTTCAAGGAGAAGGGAGCCAAAGGCGAGGAGCTCACCAGTAGACCAATCGACAGTTCCTTCATCGAGCATCTCAGTGCGCTTTGCCAGTTGAGGGGCTAAACGAGGATGGATAACAAAGCCTTCTGGGGTCGCTACCTGGGTTGCAGCAATGCGACGGAGAGTTGCCTCTTCTACGCCAGTCTGCAAACTAGCTGGTGCAGTGACTTCTGGGATCGCCTTGGGAGCCTGCTCTGGCTCAACGTTATGCACTGCTGCATAAACCGCATCGAGTTGGGCTTGGTAATCTCGCAAGACCTCTTCAGCTTCATCGACGGTGATATCTCCGCGACCAATAAGCGCTTCGGTATATAACTTACGCGTGCTGCGCTTGGCTTCAATGAGTTTGTACATCATTGGCTGGGTATAACTTGGCTCATCGCCTTCATTATGACCACGGCGGCGGTAGCAGACCATATCGATCACAACATCTTTATTGAACTCTTGGCGATATTCAAAGGCCAAACGTGCAACGCGGACGACCGACTCTGGATCATCGCCATTGACGTGAAAGACGGGCGCCTGAATCATCTTTGCGATATCAGTGGAATATGTTGAAGAACGAGCGGCATGTGGGGATGTGGTAAATCCGACCTGGTTGTTCGCAACGATATGGATGGTGCCACCAGTGCGATACCCCTTCAACTGCGAAAGGTTGAGGGTCTCTGAAACAACACCTTGACCTGCAAATGCGGCATCGCCATGCACGAGAATAGGTAGTACTGAATATGCCTCGTGCACGCCCTTGATATCTTGCTTGGCGCGGACTATTCCTTCTAATACGGGGTTCACAGCTTCTAGGTGCGATGGGTTTGCTGCTAAATAGATCTTGGTGGTCTCGCCAGAATCAGATTTGAATATGCCCTTCGTGCCGAGGTGATACTTAACATCACCTGTTCCCTGCACTGAATTTTCAGCATAATGGCCTTCGAACTCTTGAAAGATTTGGCCATATGACTTACCGCCGATGTTGGCCAAAACATTGAGGCGACCGCGGTGAGGCATGCCGATACAAACTTCTTCTAGACCGCTCTTGGCAGAGCTATCGAGGATCGCATCGAGCAGTGGAATGAGGGATTCTCCACCTTCGAGCGAGAAGCGCTTCTGACCCACGTACTTGGTCTGCAAAAAGGATTCAAACGCTTCGGCAGAGTTGAGTTTGCGCAATATGCGTAGCTGCTCTTCGCGAGGAGTACGCAGCGCTCCAACTTCGACATGTTCTTGCATCCACTTGCGTTCAACTGGATTCTCCATGTACATATACTCGACACCAACCGAGCGGCAGTAGGAGTCACGCAAGATTCCTAGGATGCGACGCAATTTCATAAATGACTTGCCACCAAAGCCACCGGTCGCAAATTCGCGATCCAAGTCCCAGAGCGAAAGTCCATGATTTACAACATCGAGGTCGGGGTGGCTACGCTGGCGATAGCGCAATGGATCGGTATCTGCCATCAGGTGGCCAAAGGTTCGATAAGACTCGATCAACTGTTGTACCCGAGCGGTCTTACTGATCTGATCCTCTTTAGAGAATTGGAAGTCAACGCTCCAACGAATCGGCTCGTAAGGAATACGAAGTGCTGCGAAGATCTCGTCGTAGAAGTGCTCGGAGCCGAGCAAGAGTTCATGGATGCGACGCAGGAAATCACCTGATTGCGCGCCTTGAATAACGCGGTGGTCATAGGTGCTTGTAAGCGTGATCGTCTTGGAAATCGCTAAGTTGGTAAGTGTCTCTTCACTAGCGCCCTGGAACTCTGCGGGGTAATCCATCGCCCCGACGCCAAGAATTAATCCTTGGCCCTGTACCAAGCGGGGGACCGAGTGCACGGTGCCGAGCGTGCCGGGATTAGTAAGTGAAACAGTTGTGCCGGCGTGATCTTCGACGGTGAGAGTCCCAGTGCGTGCCTTACGAACTGTCTCTTCGTATGAAGCCCAGAATTGAGCAAAGTCGAGCTCTTCGCAGCCCTTAATAGAAGGTACTAAGAGTTGGCGGGAACCATCGGGTTTTGCCAAATCTATGGCTATTCCTAAATTGATATGTTCGGGACGACCCAGTGCAGGTTTGCCATCGAGTTCTCCAAAAAATGTATTCATCTCTGGCATCGCGCGCAGCGCCTTGATCATTGCGTAGCCGATGAGATGAGTGAAAGAAACTTTGCCACCACGAGCACGCGCCAAGTGATTATTAATCACGGTGCGATTATCGATCATGAGTTTGGCGGGAATTGCGCGAACACTGGTCGCGGTTGGCACGTTGAGCGAAGCTTCCATGCTTTGCACAACGCGGGCAGATACTCCGCGGATCGGTTCGAGTGATGCAGCGCCGGGAGTCACCAGAGTTGGGATGGGTTTTACAATCGGATCGGCTGGGGTAATCGTCGAAGATACTTGCGGTGCTTGCACGACTGGAGTTGGTTGTGGCGATACTGGCGCCGCCGGAGTTGGTGCAACAACCTGCGTTGCGGTAGGAACAACTGGCGGAGTTGTAGAGGTAGAAGATTTTGGAATAGGTGGAACGCCAGCTTGTTGCGTTGGTGCGGGTGCGTTCCCCGCCAGAGTCGGCGGGGTGTAATCAGCAAAGAAATCCCACCAGGCCTTATCTACCGAGGAAGGATCTTGCAGATAGCGCTCATACATCTCATCGACGAGCCATTCATTAGGTCCAAAGGAACCGCCAAAATGATTTGCTGGAGTATTCGATGCCGACACTGGCGCTCACTTTCGCTTCGTAATGAAGATCAGGTACGGATGAATCTTAATAGCCTTGGCCAGGTCCGCTCCTCAGGCGGGATGTGAGGTAGGGCTCTACGCTGGGCCTTATGGGTTTAGTTGTCATAACAGGCGCGAGCAGAGGCCTAGGGCTGTACTGCGCCAAAGATTTGATTAAAAGAGGCCACCAGGTCCTATTAGTCGCCAAAGATCCAGATCGACTGGCGGCGATCGCCTCCGAGATAGGGGCGCACTTCCGAGCGGTCGATCTGGAAGATCAGGGTGCAACTCGCAGGGTCTTCTCCGAGATCCTGGCTAGCTATGGAGCCCCGGAAATCTTGATCTTGGCCCACGGGGTGATGAGCGCGAAGATGTCGAAGACCTTGCGAACCACCGACGAAGAGTGGCGGCGCGTTATGGCAATAAATTTGGATTCCACCTTCACCATCGTCAATATCTTGGGTGCGGCGATGGCAGAGGCGCGCCAAGGTCGGATCATTGCCTTTAGCGCCTGCTTGGGGCGGATGTCTGGTCCAGGCAATGCTGGCGGGCTGGTCCCGTATCGAATCAGCAAAACCGGTGTTAATGCTCTGGTGCGCAATCTCGCCCACGAGAGTGGCCATGGTGCGCGAGGTTTATTGGTTGATGCGCTCTGTCCCAATCACACCAGGACCGATATGGGTGGGCCCGATGCTCCTCTCTCTATTGCCGAAGGAGCGGATACTGCGCTCTGGTTGGCAACACGCGAGTTCAATCCGGAGCTGGATAAAACCGGGTATCTGTGGGAAGAGCGTGCAATTATCGAGTGGTGATTATTCGCGATAGCCCAGGACGCAGGCCGCGGTAGTTACGATCGCGAGCAGGCCGAGGGGATATGCACCAATATAAAACTTTCCGGAGAGCATGAAGTAAGCCACACCAAGTGCGATCAAATTTGCTAGCACCGCTGGAGCGCGTCCCCAGGACTTTCTATTTTTATAACTTATCGAACAGGCGAAGAGTCCAATAGCGCCAAGTGCCAGAGCTATGAAATCTCCCGCCAGCGCTAGTGGTGCGCTCAGAGGCTTGGTACGTAGCGCATCGAGTAGCGCCAGGTAAACGATGAGCGCAAGGAGTATTACCGACTCAAGGCGCAAGGCGTTGATTGCTACCTTGCGGCTTCTCTCAAAAAGTTGGTCGCTGATACCCACATCAGAAGGGTATCCAAGTAATCTTACGAAATGGCCGATTTTGACCTGCGCAATGTGGAATTCCGCAGCGATGGGATGACTGACTCGCTCACCACCAGTATGTCTCCTGCTCTCTTTGTGGAGAATGTGAAGCGCGAGATCGCGACGGCAGCGCGGGAAGCTCGCGAACTTACGATGGTGACGGTGGCTCTTGCACCGATCGGATTTAAATCCCTGGCCATTTATCAAGAGGCGTTGATAGCGATTGCCTTTGCTATACAAGATGGTTTGCGTGGCGGTGATTTCTTTGGCCGCATCTCTGATTCGGGTTTCTGGATCTTGCTACGAACAGATGAAAGTGGCGCTGCAGGTGTGATTAATCGCTTGGATCTTCCGCACCACGGTAATTTAGAAATCCATACCGTGGCGCGGGGATATTCTGGCTTAAGCGAGTGGATCGAGCGAATCGATCAGCTCTACTTTAGTTAATACTTATTTGCCGGCGCATGCCATTTCAGCAGCAACCACTTTGGTATTTTGGTTATCAAGACCAGCAATTTCTGCCGCACTCTGAACTGGAATTCCATGAGCATTAAGGCAGGCGATGTAGGCAGCGCTTGTTCCAGGTTTTGGTGCGATTCCACCAGACTTACCATTTGGGGTTCCACCAGTTGGAGCTCCAGTACCGCCACCTCTTCCAAATCCACCGAAGGCTGGGCGCAATGGAGCGCAGGCTGTAAATGCTTTCTGTTGTGCAGGAGTCATCGAAAAAGTTGGACGGGGGCGGGGAGAGCCACTCGTCGGTGCGCCAGATGGACGGGTGCCTGGAGTTCCAAAGCCACGACCGGCACCAAAGGCAGGAAGTTTGATACCAGCTTTTGCCAAACAAGCCGTGTACTTCGCCATGGCAGGATTATTTGCTCCACCACCAAAACCACCAGTTCGTGGCGCCGCACTTACCGTTGCCTTGGGTGCTGCTGGCTTTGCCTTCGTTGCAGCGTTGGCTGGAAGCACGCTGACCGTGAGCAGCGCTATTGCGGCGAGGGCGATAATGGAATTCTTCTTATCGAGGTTCATGTGCGAAAGGGTAAGACATCAAATTTCAAATTCCAGCCATTTTTACTTATTTTTGGCTGAGAATAATGAGGCAGGTAGGCTCAGCCCATGTCCAAAGTCCT
>TBL_comb47_HYPODRAFT_10002193_pt1 | contig 24323 bp, 25 predicted proteins | sample TroBogypolimnion_40_FD_10682 | JGI IMG/M metagenome (IMG submission 10682)
GCAGGCTAAGAATGATCACCTGGGAAAGAGAGTTAGGACGGGGACTTTGTGACATCCCAAAGTGTCAACTATCTCTCAGCACACCTGTCAACTATGTCGTGGAACAGGACACCCTCAGCTCCACAATTATTTCGAACCTTTCTCCATTTCCCCATGACTAAATTAAAATCAATGGGGGTATTAGTTCGGCAGAGACAATGAATCGATCTGGGGCGCTTCCAATCCAGGTAAATGGATAACAGGTAGAGATGGTGAGAACCGCTGTAGCGGTTGGAACAATCACCGTCTTATCGTTAGCTTTGACAATTCTTGTCCCAATCACTTGGTAAGTAAATGTTCCTTGAGCATCCACAATGGTTATATCTTCACCAATTTGCACTCTATATAAATGTGAGAAAACTGTATCTCTGTGTCCCGCTAACACGGTGTTGTTAACCACCCCGGGCATAACGCTCTGCGTAAAGTGACCGATACCTTTAGATAATGTCGAGTCCGTTGTTCCTTGGTAGATCTTTATTGTCTTACCTAGGGAGGGAATAGAGATTGTCCCTAGGTAGTCTCCCTCTTTAGGAGGGACTATGTGTGGAGTGAGCGCCAACATCTTTCCCGACAGCTTTTGATCGACTGCTGGTATATATGGAATTCCATCGACGCGATTATCACTCCAGATCCGATAGCCCGAATAGCCCGCCGTTACCAACCCAGTCGCAAGGAAAGTTAGTGAAAAGGTTGCCATGATGCGATGACGCTTACGCATTCGAGCCATTGTTATTTCTCTTTACTTCTGTCTAGCTAGTAGGCGCCTGCGCGAGACAAATCCAACCGCTCCCAATAGGAAGATGGATCCACCTATAACAAGGTTGTTGCCCCATGGTGTTGCCGTCGCTGGCAGGGTTCCTCCAGAGACAGTTCCATCAGGTTGCGAGGCAGGGTCGGTCGGCGTATCTACGGGGACTGGTGGAGTAACCGCGGGGATGGTCGTGACGGCTTTAGGCATTGTTGAATACATGTCATAGTCGGTGCGTGTTACGACGACATCAGTATTTGCGATGATAGTCACCTGGCCGACTGTATTAATGTTTCCAGACCAGACTCCTCGATATCCAGGCGTTGCGAGTTGAGATAGTGAATATTTACCAGGTGCAAGAGCCAACTGGTAACCATTTCCACCCATTCCGGGTACGGGACTCAGAGAAACTGCGATTCCTGAAGACTTGATGATTACATTAAAGTCCGATGGTTTCATTGTTCCAGCGTAGGTATTAATAACCTTTGTGATTATATGCAATGTTCCTGTTGACGTCTCCGCATTCGCGGTTGCTGTCGTTGCTGCTATAAAAGGAGCAGAAGCGATAACGGTCAGCCCCAGCAAGGGAGCCGTAAAAATTTTCTTCGTTAGTTTCATCTTTTTTTCTCCATTCAATTTTGCTGGCTAAATGAGCCTTTTTTTTCTGATTTGCTACGTAAGGCCAATTTGGTTTTACAATTTTGAAAGTACTCCTCGACTCTGTGCAATCTGCTGATAATTCTCAGGAAGCGTTGTGAGCTTACTAACTCTCGTGGTCTATGAGTGCTAGCGGCGTTGAAAAAAATGATTACTGAGAATGTGACTAGAGTTTTAAGAAATTGCTTGCATCTTTGTTTGTGGTGTGCGCAGACGAAAAGGCTCCCAGATTTTCAATCAGTAAGCACGTAGATATATCCGCCTATCGAAGCGTTCACTTTAACAGATGAACTTTTCGGCGGTTGCGTTTTAGGCGTTGGAGTTGTGCCGTCCACGGAACCGGTGCTCGACAGAGTCGACACAAGAACAAGTCGCTGACCTGACTGAACGCCATTGACGAAATCTAGAACGCTAGCGTAATTCCCAATAAACGATATTTGGATAGGAATTACATCAAAGTTTGAAGAGGTGATTCTCGCGTTGCTCGGCGGTGGTGCCGGGATTTTCTGTCCATCACTTACTGCAGCAGGAGCGCTCAAACTGTATGGTTTTGCATCGTTTACGACTATCGATTTGATGGTTACATTGTAGGTAATAGCCATGGAGTTGAGCTCAGATATAAACGCGGAAATATTTGCGTTGGATGGAACCGAACTTCTTAGGAGATCAAGCTGATTCGTGAGCGAATCGATATTCCGATAATCCATCCTTAACGCATTCAATAAAACTTGGTTCTTGGCATTCAAGACCAATACATGTGCTCGATCTCCCTGCGTCTTGGATTCTGCTGCTAGCTGCGGTGCAATGCCTATAAACCAACCACCAACAATAATTATGGAAGTAAGCAAAATGCCACCGAGGGTTAACGCTCTATTGCGGGTCATGAGCGACACTTAGCCACGGCGTAGCGATCGGAAAATGCCGATTCGTTTATATGCATTGTCATATTTACTGAATATGAGCCATTTTCATTTCTGGTCATTGACCCAGGAGAGGCATCTACAAATCCTGGCAATGTGCCCAACGACTTGAGCCAATCAGGGACCCGAGGAAGAGTGGAACTCGTCGCGGTGAAGTTCAGGGTAGCAATTCGCTCGCCCTGCAGCGGTGCGTTCGGTTGTATGTAGGTTGAAAAAGGAGTTGCTGAATCGATATTGACGGAGTCAATGGTGACGCTTGTGGGGAGCGTAGCTTGAACTTCGTTGAGATACTTATGCCAGTTGATCTCCGTTGAGTTCCCGACTAATTGCGCAACTTGAATTAGACCTATCTTCTCTTTAACTTCCTGCACGGCTTGGAATTTTTGTTCTTCTAATACTATTGCACGTTTTAGCCGAAATTTTTCTGACATGATTCATGCTGGCGTGCCGATTCTGCCAGCCTTGCAAATCGTTGGGGAGACCTCTGGGAATTGGGTGATTCAGGATTCGCTGAAGAAGGTGGCTGAATCAGTCCGGGAAGGAAATTCCATCTCTGCTCCGCTGGGTAATCATTCTGTCTTCCCTCCTATGGTTGTTCAAATGATTGCCGTGGGCGAAGATTCGGGTTCACTGGAAATCATGCTTAATAAGCTCGCAGATTTTTATGATCAAGAGGTGGAAGCTGCTACCGAACAATTAACGGCGATGATCGAGCCGCTGATGGTGGCATTTTTAGGTGTTGTCATCGGGGGGATGGTCGTTGCACTCTACCTACCTATATTTAACATTGCTAAACTTATAAAGTAATTGGAACCCGTTTGGCTCAATAGGGGTTGGGGGCGCTATGTCAAATGCCGATGCAATTCGAGATGCTCAGAGAAAGTCTTGGGCTGGACTCTCCGCTGGATGGGAAAAGTGGGACTCCATCATTATGGATCAGTTATCTCCAGTTGGCAGTGCGATTATTGAGAGTCTTAACTTAAAGTATGACCAACGCCATCTCGACATCGCCACTGGTACAGGTGAACCTGGCTTAACTATCGCAAGGCTCGCTTCAAAGGGGACTGTAGTCTTGACAGACCTAGTCGGTGAGATGTTAGGGATCGCCCAGCGAAGAGCAGACGTGCAAGGTATCACCAACATCGAAACCAAAGTTTGCAGTGCTGAAGAACTTCCATTTAGCGATTCCTCATTTGATAGCGTCTCAGTGCGTTTTGGATATATGTTCTTTCCTGACATGGCGAAGGCCACCGAAGAATTTGTAAGGGTATTAAAGCCAGGGGGCCGACTCTGTTCTTCAGTTTGGGTCAAACCTGCTGAAAATCCTTGGACCTCGATTGTGATGCAGGCGATTGCTTCGGAAGTCGAATTACCGTCGACCAATCCCGATTCACCACATATGTTCCGCTGCGCGGCAAGTGGATATATCGGAGAGTTATATAAAGGTGCTGGATTGACCGACGTCGTCGAATGGGATGTTGGAATAGATTTAGTTACAGAATCGCCAGAGCAATACTGGGAGATGATGAGCGAGCACGTCTCACTGGCTGTAGCAGCTCTGCAAAAAGTTGATGAAACCACTCGGTTGCGAATTCGCGAGAAAGTTATCGCAGAGGTGGGCACCTATCAAGAAGAGGGCAAAATACGAGTTCCAGGTCTGGCCAGGTGTATCGTGGCTACAAAGAGCGCAGCCAGTTCACTTGGTTGATCCAATGATGTCCTTGGCCACCTTCGTGATCATTAAATCTAAATATCTCCATTTTTGTTGTAGCGGCATAGGTATTGCGAGCAGCGAATACCGTTGATGGGGGACAGATGGTGTCCATCAACGCAACCGAGAAATACGCAGGCGCAGTAGAGTGACGAATAAAATTAAGAACATCAAAATAGTCCAAGGTATTGAAAACCGCTTCATACTTATCTCGATGAATCGAAAGGTAGTTCGCAATCTCGGTGTAAGGCGCGCGCGGAGTGATATCGACGGCTCTGCGGAAGTATGTAAGGAATGGGACTTCGGGCATGGCCGCAAGCAAATCTTCAACGAGTCCGGAGACAACAAGCGCTAAACCTCCACCCTGGCTTCCACCTGTGACCGCGATATGGTCCGCAGCGACGATATTGAGTGAGCGAACTGCATCGATAGCAAGCACGGCATCGGTGTAAAGACGGCGATAGTAATAAGTATCTCTGGAATCTATTCCCTTTGTCATAAAACCTGGATAGTGGGGATGACTTCCGTGGTCATCGCTCGTCTGTCCGCCTGTGCCCCAAGCGCTGCCTTGACCGCGGGTGTCCATGACGAAATGGGCGTAGCCAGCTGCAGGCCATTTAATATGTTCGTGTGCGAATCCGCGTCCTCCGCCGTATCCCAAATACTCGACAACAGCTACCGTAGGTGTGGAGTTTATTGGCGTGATGTACCAACCTTTAATTGGTTCGCCTTGAAAGCCCGAAAAGGTTACGTCAAAAACATCAAAGGCTGTTATTCCCTCTTCCACTTTGACCAAGATCGGTGGCTTCCAGAGCGCGCGGCTCTCGGCGAGCGTTCGTTCCCAAAATTCATCGAAGTCTTTCGGTAGATGAATTTCAGGGGTGAATTTCTCTAGTTCGGCAAGTGGGAGGTCGGAAATCGGCATGCCACAGGATACACCGAGACTATGAGGGTATTGATTAGTAAACTCCTGGTTATGAACCATCGCGTCGATCTCTTTATGAAGAAGACGGCTGCTTGGCATGATGAGTATGCCGCCCTCCGTGAGATTGCTTTGAGCACTGGCCTTACCGAAGATTTCAAATGGATGCACCCCTGCTACACCCTTGACGGGAAGAACATCTTTCTGCTTCATGCCTTCAAGGGCTATATAGCCGTCTTTTTCCACAAGGGTGTAATTATGAAAGATCCCAAAGGAATTTTGATCCAACAGACAGCGAATGTGCACTCTGGGCGTCAAATTAGATTTACCACTCTGGAAGAGATCGAAAGAGCCAAGAAGGTAATTAAGGCTTATATGATGGAAGCGATAGCCGTGGAGGAAGCGGGAGTTTTAGTGCCGGCGAAGAAAGCTGCTGATCTAGAGATACCGGCAGATATAGCCGCGGCCATGAAGAGAATCCCTGGGCTCGCCGTTGCATTTAAGAGGTTAACTCCAGGCCGGCAACGCGCCTATGTACTCCATTTTGATGGCGCAAAACAGGCGGCGACTCGGCAATCGCGCGTCGAGAAGTCAGCACCACAAATCTTGAAAGGCAAAGGCCTCAACGAATGAGAAACGGTGAATAGTATGAAATCGCAACCACACCTGGCTTCGGGGTGGAACACCTCAAAGATTCCAGATCAGACCGGGAAGAGATATTTAATCACTGGGGGCAACAGTGGGTTGGGCTTTGAATGCGCAAAGGCACTTGTAGCCAAGGGTGCACATGTAACCATCACAACGCGTAGTGAGATCAAAGGTGTAGCAGCGATGGTCGGCACTGGGGCACAGGCGTATCTCGAATTGGACCTGGCTAATCTGGCATCGGTTCGCAAAGCCGCTGCAACGATCGATGAACCTTTTAACGTGGTCTTTCTCAATGCTGGCTTGATGGTCCCACCATTTTCTCGGACCGTTGATGGCTTTGAATCACAGCTTGGCACCAACTACTTAGGCCACTTTGCCTTTGCGGGTTTAATCGAAAAATTTGTCACAGATCGCTGGGTCGTCACAACCAGTTTTGCTCATCGTCTCGGCAACTTTGGTGATCAAACCAAGGCGGAGATCCGAGATCACTGTCATGGAGTTGGAAGATATTCGCCGTGGGCTGCTTATGGAGATTCAAAGTTGGCCGATTTGATCTTCGTCAATGAACTCGAGCGCCGAAGAATAGCTCGCGGATATGGGGCCATCCCGCTCGCCGCCCACCCCGGCTGGGCGCACACTAATTTAATGAAGGCCCAGGCAACGACCAGCCTGGTCTCCCGTTTGAGCGAAGCAATAGCTGGAAAGATCGCTCAAAGTGCAGCAGAAGGGGCTCTTCCACTGCTCTGCGCCGCAACCCTGCCTGGAATCACTCACACCGCCCTCCTCGGCCCCGACAGATATTTCGAACTCAAAGGCACTCCAAAATTTACCCATGGAAAAGCCCTTGCCTACGATCAGACCCTTGCGACCAACCTTTGGCAGGTAGCGGAAGAGTTGACCGGCGTGGCATGGGAGAATTCGCCTCATGCATGAGGCTTATGATGTCCAAGGAATACAAGAGAAGTGGCTACCAGTCTGGGATCAGATAGAACCGTTTAAATCTGGTCGCTCCGATGATCCACGTCCTAAGAAGTATGTTCTGGATATGTTCCCTTACCCATCAGGGGATCTGCATATGGGCCACGCCGAGGCATATGCCCTGGGCGATGTCATCGCTCGCTACTGGGTTCAAAAGGGCTTTAATGTCATGCATCCAATGGGGTGGGACTCTTTCGGACTGCCGGCAGAAAATGCAGCGATTAAACGCGGAATAGATCCACGAGCCTGGACCTATGAGAATATCGCTGTCCAAAAATCTTCTATGCGGCGCTATGCCTGTTCCTTCGATTGGGATCGCGTGTTGCATACATCTGACCCCGAATACTACAAATGGAACCAATGGTTGTTCCTCGAACTTTATAAGAAGGGTCTGGCATATCGCAAAGACTCTGCAGTTAACTGGTGCCCCAGCTGCCAGACGGTACTTGCTAACGAGCAGGTAGTTGCAGGTTTATGTGAACGTTGCGATACCCCAGTCACCAAGAAGAAACTCAATCAGTGGTATTTGAAGATCACTAACTATGCCGATCGCTTGCTCGACGATATGAAAGAGCTCGAGGGTAAGTGGCCAGAGAAAGTTCTGCAGATGCAGCGCAACTGGATTGGACGATCCCAAGGCGCTGAAGTTACCTTCACCATCGAGGGACGTGCCGAACCAATCAGTGTGTACACGACTCGACCTGACACATTGCACGGCGCTACTTTTATCGTCGTTGCTGTTGATAGCGCGCTCGCCGCAGAACTTGCTCTTGGCAGCCCTGTCGAAACCGCATTTACTTCTTATCTCAATGAGACCAAGGCAGCCAGCGATATTGATCGGCTGGCGACTGATCGCCCCAAGAGTGGTGTCTTCTTAGAACGTTATGCAACAAATCCGGTTAACGGAGAGAAGTTGCCGATCTGGGCCTCTGACTATGTCTTGGCAGATTATGGAACCGGTGCGATCATGGCCGTTCCTGCGCACGATCAACGCGATCTAGATTTTGCGCGTGCAATGGGGCTGAGCGTTCGCGTCGTCGTCGAGACTGGCGAGGAAGATCCTGCTGTAAGCGGAATTGCTACAGGTGGCGATGGAGCGATGGTCAATTCAGCTTCGCTCAACGGTTTAAGTAAAGATGACGCGATCACGAAGATCATCGAAGAGTTGGCCACAAAGGGACTGGGCAAGTCGGCAAAGAACTATCGTCTGCGCGACTGGTTGATCTCACGTCAACGCTTCTGGGGAACTCCAATTCCGATCATTCACTGTCCTTCATGCGGTGAAGTCCCGGTTCCAGAAGACCAACTGCCGGTGGAACTTCCCGATGCAACTGGTCTGGATTTAAAGCCAAAGGGCTCATCTCCACTCGGAGCCCTCGAAGATTGGGTCAATGTTCCATGTCCAAAGTGCGGAGCAGCAGCTAAACGCGATGCCGACACCATGGATACTTTCTTTGACTCCAGTTGGTATTTCTTGCGTTTCACCAGTGTGCAGTTTGACGATCGCGCATTTGATATCGAAGAAGTTAAAAAGTGGTTACCGGTCGACCAATATGTTGGCGGAGTAACCCATGCGATTTTGCACCTTCTTTATTCTCGTTTCTTCACTAAGGTCTTGCACGACCTGGGGTACCTAGATTTCGAAGAGCCATTCACCCGTTTGCTCAATCAAGGCATGGTACAGATGGATGGATCTGCGATGTCGAAATCGCGTGGCAATTTAGTCCGCCTATCGGATGAACTGGCGACCCACGGAGTTGATGCAATTCGCCTTTCGTTGGTCTTTGCCGGCCCACCAGAAGATGACATCGACTGGGCTGATGTTTCTCCTAACGGTTCCTTTAAATTTCTCAACCGCGCCTGGCGTATCTCAGGTGATGTAACCAGCACGCCTGGTGTTGATTTTGCGACTGGCGATATCTCTTTGCGCAAGGTGACAGCGAAGAGTTTGTTCGACATCTCATTTGCCGTCGAATCATTCCGTTTCAATGTGGCTATTGCGCGCGTTATGGAACTTGTTAATGCAACGCGTAAGGCCATTGATTCTGGATGTGGCGGAGGAGATCCCGCGGTCCGCGAGGCCGCTGAGGCAATTGCTATTGCCCTCTCATTAGTCGCTCCGTACACCGCGGAAGATATGTGGGAGCGGTTAGGTCACAAGCCGGCGGTTGCACTTGCCGGTTGGCCAACTATCGATGAATCACTGTTGGGTGCCGACAACGTCACCGCGGTACTGCAGATCAGCGGCAAGATCAAGGAGCGTATTGAGGTATCTCCTAATATTTCACAGGCAGATTTAGAGAAGTTGGCTTTAGATAACGCAGCGATTAAGGCAGAGATTTCTGGTGCGACAATCAAAAAGATCATCACCGTCGCTCCTAAACTCGTCAACATCGTTATTTAATCCACAGCGCCGGTTAGTAGCAATTATCTGGCGCAAAGTCCGCTCTAGCCTTCTGCAATGTTCGAATTTCCGCAGTTAAGCGATATACAACGCCGTGCCATTTATCTCCTCTTAGCGTTGGCACTGGCCGTAGGTGCCATTTTCTTCTCACTGGCGCACGGCAACGCTGCGGCTCCGGTCAAACCAACAATCTCACCGCTGCCGACCTACTCGGTACCTCCGCTTCCGCCAGCGCTCGTTGTTATCGATGTCGCGGGCAAGGTTAAGCACCCTGGCATCTATAAATTGCCGCAAGGTTCGCGCGCGGCCGATGCTATTAAAGCAGCAGGTGGCCCACTGAAAGGAGTTTCCCTCACCGACATAAATCTCGCTGAAGTCCTCATTGATGGTCAGCAGATTATCGTGGGCGCTCCTGCGGTAAGCACTGCCTCAAAGTCAAAGAAATCAGGGGCTTCCAAGGGAAAGATCACTTCGGGCACTATCAATATAAACACTGCAACGGTTGCACAATTGGAGCAGTTACCAGGAATTGGTGCGGTGATGGCAGCTCGGATCTTCGCCTATCGCACCGCGCACGGAGCGTTTGCAACGATCGATGATCTAACAAAGGTAAGTGGGATGGGTAAGAGCAAATTCGCGAACCTCAAAAACTTCGTGCGGATTTAGCGCTTTTTACCGTTGGAGTTGCCATTTGGATTGGTGCGGCAGGCGTTGGACTACTAGATCGCATCTGGCTCATCTTGGTTGTTCCCTTAATCGCCTGGTTGATCGGCTGGCATAGATCAAGCGCCCTGGTCTTAATTGCGGCGCTCCTCACTGGAGCTGGTTTGATGGCTCTGCATCAAAGAGCGCTACAAAGTAGCATCGTTGCACCACTGCTCGATAAAAAGGTTTCGGTTCATATCGTCGCATCAGTGACGAGCGATCCCAAACTTGGCGAACCAAAGCAAATGGTGGGCTATATAAGACGCGCAACGACGACAGCTCTTATCAGCGTCATATCGATCAAGATCGGTAAAGTTACATACCGCACTCATCTACCTATGCGTTTTACAACTGCAGAGCACTGGACCGCGCTTCCAGGTTCGGTAATTTCTTGCACTGGAATTATGTATTCCACTGCAGAGAAGCGTGTTGCGGGTTTATTTGCAGAGCGGGGAGGCATATCTGAAATCCATGGCGCTGGCAGCGTCGGGCAGGTTACTGGAGCAATTCGTGCTGATTTTCGTGACATCTCGCGTCGAGTCGGTGGGGCGAGCGGCGCGCTTATTCCCGGATTGGTCTTGGGGGATACCTCGCTCGAAACTCATACATTCGTGAACGATATGTTGCTCTCTGGGCTCACGCACCTAACGGCGGTCAGTGGCGAGAACTTCGCGATCATCGCTGCCTTTATGTTGTGGCTCTTGCAATGGGTGATCCCTAACTTGCGAGCTCGCTTGTTTATATGCGCCTTGGTGCTGATCGGCTTCATCTTCTTGGTGCGTCCATCGCCATCGGTGTTACGTGCGACGGTGATGGTAAGCGTGCTCTTGATAGCTAAGGCGCGCGGAGTGAGATCATCGGCACTAGCTGCACTTGGTCTGGCGATATCGCTCCTGATCTTGATCGATCCATTTGAAGCAACCGATCCAGGCTTTGCGTTATCGGTAGCGGCGACCGCTGGGATACTTCTGCTCAATGCGCCGGTAGCCAATTGGCTCCAGAAATTTCTGCGCCAGCGGCGGCTGGCAGAGCTCCTGGCAATATCGATATCTGCCAACTTAATCTGCACCCCATTGACGATCGCAATCTCGGGGCAGTTCTCGATCATGTCCCTTCCGAGCAATTTCTTTGTAGAGCCGGTCGTTGCTCCGATCACGATATTTGGTTTTATCGCCGCACTGGTAGCTCCCTTCGCCTCGGGCTTCTCATACCTGTTGACGCTCACCCAGAAACCCTGCGCCGAAATCATCGTCTGGGTTGCGACCAACTTTGCCAAAGTTCCAGTAATCCACCTGAACAAGGGATTTGCGGGAGGTTCAATCGGCGTATTGGTCTTGGCTTGTGGGTGGATCGCTTTAAGATGGCGCTCGTGGGGGTTACATTGATTCAAGGCGCCGAGGAACTTCTGGCTGACCGTGCTATCTCTGAGACGGTAGCAGCTAACAAGGGGGCAACGGTTACTCACTTATCTGCCGATACCCTCGAACTTGGTCAGATCACCGATGCGCTCTCCCCTTCTCTCTTTGGAGATGCACGAGTTATAGTCATTAAAGATATTCAAGATTTAGCTAGCGAACTATCGGAGGAGATCAGTACCTACCTGGAAGATCCTGATGATGGCGTTCTCCTCGTGCTCTGGCATAAAGGGGGAGTCAAGGGAAAGGCCCTGGTCGAGAAGGTTAAGAAGAGCAAGCCCACGCTCATCTCCGCTGAAGCAATAAAGAAAGAGAGCGATAAAGCAGATTTTGTTCGTAGCGAATTTGTACGTTTGGGCCGCAAAATTACCGGAGAGGCGATTGTTGCCATAGTAGAAGCTCTCGGCTCTGATATGCGCGAACTTTCCGGGGCTTGTTCTCAACTGGCATCTGATGTGGCTTCTGGTTCTACGATTACAGAAGAGGATGTGGCTAAGTTCCAACAAGGCCGTATCGAGACCACTGGGTTCGATGTCGCTGATGCGGTACTGGACGGCAAGACCGATCTCGCCCTCGTCACGCTGCGCCAAGCNCTAGAAACTGGGGTTGACCCGGTCATGATTATCTCGGCACTGGCCAGTTCACTCCGGGCGCTAGCGAAAGTCTCTGGCGCCAGTCGCGCTCTGAAATCTTTTGAACTTGCAGGGAGCTTGGGGCTTTCACCCTGGCAGATCGACAAGGCGCGGCGCCAATTAGCAGGGTGGACACCGGCCACTCTGGCTGGGGCGGTCGTAGCACTCTCGCAGGCCGATGCCGATATCAAGGGAGCCGCCTCCGACCCGATCTATGCCCTAGAGCGCAGCGTTATCGCCATTTCACGCTCTAAATCACATCCCAATTAACCTTAATTTGAGCCTAACGGTCGCTCGCTGGTAGCCTTCACCTCTGCTCGCCACCTCCGTGGCCAGCTCACGAGCGGTTCATTAAAGAAGAAAGCAGTCAAATAAGTGGCAAATATTAAGTCTCAGATCAAGCGCATCGGCACCAATGAGAAGTCTCAGGCTCGTAACAAGTCTGTTCGCTCATCGATCAAGACCGCCATCCGCCGCTTCAAGGATGCGTCAGCTACTGGGGATGCCACAACGACCGCTGCTGAACTCCGCGCCGCTTCGAAGGCGCTCGACATCGCGGTATCAAAGGGTGTCATCCATGCTAACGCTGCAGCAAATAAGAAGTCTGCAATGGCGAAGGCTGCCAACAAGTCTTCTGCTAAATAACTTCTCTTACGCCAAGGCGTAACGGCTAAGTCATGCCAGCGATACCACTAGCGAAAGCTCCGCAACCTTCTTTCACTAACCCTGCTCAATTGCGAAATTTTTGCATCATCGCGCATATTGATCATGGTAAATCCACATTGGCCGATCGCATGCTCGGTATTACCGAAGTTGTTGACCCGCGCAATATGCGCGCCCAATATCTCGATCGTATGGATATCGAACGCGAGCGAGGAATTACCATTAAATCGCAGGCGGTACGTCTGCCGTGGCGCTCGGGGCTGGATAATCAGGAGTACGTCCTGAACATGATCGATACCCCAGGTCACGTCGACTTTACCTATGAAGTTTCACGTTCGCTCGCTGCATGTGAAGGTGCTGTCCTGCTCGTTGATTGCGCACAGGGCATCGAAGCGCAGACTCTCGCCAACTTGTACTTAGCGATGGAGAACAACCTCACCATCATCCCCGTTCTTAACAAGATTGATCTACCCGCCGCCCAGCCAGAAAAATTTGCCGAAGAGTTGGCGAAGTTGATCGGTTGCCAGCCGGAAGATTGCTTACGCGTATCTGGCAAGACCGGCGCCGGAGTCACAGAACTCTTAGACCAGATTGTTCTGCAAATTCCTGCTCCCGTCGGAGATGCCAATGCACCTACCCGTGCTTTGATTTTTGACTCGGTGTATGACACTTATCGTGGCGTTGTTACATATGTGCGGGTTATTGATGGCCACCTCTCAACTCGTGACCAAATTCAAATGTTCTCGACCGGCGTGCGCCACGAGATGCTCGAAGTGGGTGTTATCTCTCCAGAGCCAGTTGTCTCAAAGGGACTTGGTGTTGGCGAAGTAGGTTATGTAATCACTGGAGTAAAAGATGTTCGTCAATCTCGCGTGGGTGACACGATCACTACTTATAACAATCCAGCAAAGGTAGCTTTAGCGGGATATAAAGATCCGCGTCCCATGGTCTTCTCTGGACTCTTCCCGATTGACGGTGCTGACTTCCCATTACTGCGCGAAGCGCTCGATAAACTGCAATTGAATGACGCTGCACTGGTCTATGAACCAGAGAGCTCGGCCGCTCTGGGCTTCGGATTCCGCTGTGGCTTCTTGGGACTTTTGCATATGGAAATTGTGCGCGAACGCCTGGAGCGCGAATCAAATCTGACACTTATTTCGACCGCCCCAAACGTGGTGTACTCGGTTACTACCGGTGATGGGCAACTCTTGACGGTTACAAACCCATCGGAATATCCAGAGGGCAAGATCGAGAAGGTGGAAGAGCCTATTGTTCGCGCCACCGTCCTGGCTCCATCAGAGTTTATTGGAACGATCATGGAACTCTGCCAAGAGCGCCGCGGAACTCTGCTCGGGATGGATTACCTCTCCGAAGATCGCGTTGAAATTCGCTACACCTTGCCTCTAGCCGAAATCGTCTTCGACTTCTTCGATCAACTCAAGAGCCGCACACGTGGCTACGCTTCTTTAGATTATGAGCCGATCGGCATCGCCGAAGGTGACTTGGTGAAAGTCGATATCTTGCTGCAGGGCGAGAAGGTCGATGCATTTAGCGCCATCGTTCACAAAGATAAGGCGTATGCCTACGGAACGATGATGACCGGCAAGTTGCGTGAATTAATTCCAAGGCAGCAGTTCGAAATTCCCATTCAGGCCGCAATCGGTGGACGTATCATCGCCCGCGAAAGTATCCGCGCCATTCGTAAGGATGTTCTGGCTAAGTGTTACGGTGGAGATATCTCCCGTAAGCGCAAACTCCTTGAGAAGCAGAAAGAGGGCAAGAAGCGCATGAAGATGGTCGGTCGTGTTGAAGTTCCGCAAGAAGCTTTTGTAGCCGCACTGACCACCGATGCCGACATCGATAAGGCAAAGGCTAAAGCTAAAGAGCGCGAATGAATACGCTCGCCTTTTACGTACATATTCCCTACTGCGTAAGGCGCTGTGGTTACTGTGATTTCAACACGTATACCCCTGGCGAGTTATCGATTACCAATGACTTCTCTGTGACATCAAGGAGTTATATAGATCTCTTGCTTCGCGAGATTGAATATGCGCGTGAAGTATCTACGGCAGCGATAGTTCCTTCGATTTTCTTTGGAGGAGGCACTCCGACGCTGATGGAGAGTAAAGACTTGGGTCGAGTGATCGCATCGATTAGCTCGAACTTTGAATTAGCAACAGATGCAGAGATCACAACTGAAGCGAATCCAGATACTGTGACCGAAGAGAATTTGAATGAGCTGCGTGCGGCGGGGTTCAACCGCATATCTTTTGGAATGCAATCAGCGGTCCCAACATGTTTTAGCCGCACTTGATCGCACACACAATCCCGAGAATGTTTTGAAGGCGACAACCTGGGCGCGCGAAGCGGGATTTGCAGAGGTCAGCGTGGATCTGATCTACGGCACCGCAGGGGAGTCGATGGCTGATTGGGAGCAGACCCTCGATACTGCCCTCTCGCTACCGATCAGCCATATCTCTGCCTATGCACTGATCGTCGAGAGCGGCACCAAGTTGGGTGCACAAGTTAAACGCGGTGATGTCATTATGCCGGATGATGATCAGACTGCGGATAAGTATTTGCTGGCCGATGATAAATTCACTGCAGCTGGCTTTAATTGGTACGAACTCAGCAACTGGTCTAAACCGGGTTCTGAATGCCGCCACAATATTGCATATTGGAAGGGCGAAAACTGGTGGGGTGCAGGTGCCGGTGCGCATTCGCATATTGATGGGCGACGTTTTTGGAATGTAAAGCATCCAGCTGCGTACACGCAGAAAGTGATTGAAGCTGGGAACCCGATGCAGGATCAAGAGATTTTGACGCTGGAGGAGGCTCGCAGCGAAGAGATTATGTTGCAGATTCGCTTGGCTTCAGGGATACCACTCTCAGAGCTTTCGCCGAAAGAGCGCAGTTCGCTCCCTGGATTCTTGGCTGGTGGCTATCTACTTGGCTCGGCTTGGGAGCGCGGTTCGCTGGTATTAAGCCAGAGCGGGCGGCTCATTGCCGACCGAATCGTGCGCGAAATCCTGGTGTAGTAGATTTAGGAAACCATGCAAGAGCGTCAGTTAGAAATTCTTCGAGCGATCGTGGACGAGTATGTCGCGACGCAAGAGCCGGTGGGTTCAAAGGTAATCGCTGAGCGCCATCCGCTCGGAGTATCTCCAGCAACCATTCGCAACGATATGGCGATTCTGGAAGATGCTGGTTTGATCACTCAACCCCATACCAGCGCTGGCCGCATTCCCACCAACACCGGTTATCGCCTCCTTCGTTGATAAGTTGGCAGAGGTTAAACCACTTTCCACCGCTGAGCGTCGCGCCATTGAGACCTTTCTCTCCAGCTCGCACGATCGCGAAGACCTCTTCATTCGCACCGCAAAGCTTTTGGCGCAGTTGACCAAGCAAGTTGCCGTTATTCAATATCCTGATGAGAATAAAGTTGTACTAGCTGGAACGGCGAATTTGGCACGTGGGGGCGCCCAGGAGAGCGCGGCTTCAATATTCCCCATCCTAGAAGCCCTGGAAGAACAGGTGATCCTGCTGCGCTTACTTGCAGATGCGAGCCAGAGCGTTCAGGTAAGAATTGGCAACGAACAATCCGAGAAGAGTTTACAGACGACCTCTTTAATTAGCGTTGGCTATGGAATTGAAGGACAATCCACTGGTGCGTTGGGAATTATTGGCCCAACCAGGATGGATTACGCCCAGACAATGGCGACGGTAAATGCCGTAGCACGATATATCGGCACATTTTTAGGGGGAACAACGATTGGCTGATCTTTACGCAACCCTCGGGGTACATCGCGACTCGTCTTTTGATGAAATTAAAAAGGCTTACCGTAAATTAGCGCGCGAGTATCACCCTGATGTAAATCCTGATCCGACCGTCAAGGATAAATTTAAAGATATCACCGCGGCTTACGAAGTCTTGAGCGATCCCACCAAACGTCAAAAGTATGACCTTGGAGGGGACCCCTTCTCGCAATTTAGTGGTGGAGCCCAGAACTTTGGTTTTGGCGACATCATGGATGCCTTCTTCGGTGGCGGAGGTTCGCGCGGGCCACGATCGCGTGCGCGTGCTGGCCAAGATGCTCTCATCGGCGTCGAACTTACATTGCAAGAGGTCTGCTTCGGAGTTGAGCGCGAGCTCACTGTCGAAACTGCAGTTCGATGCGAGAAGTGTGGTGGATCTGGCTGCGCCGATAATTCCAAGCCTCAAACCTGCGGCATATGTAAAGGTCGCGGCGAGATCCAGCAAGTGACTCGCTCGTTTATTGGCAACGTCATGACCAGCCGTCCTTGCAATAACTGCAGCGGTTATGGCTCAGTTATTCCAACCCCTTGTGGAGAGTGCGCAGGGGATGGTCGAGTTCGTTCTCGCCGCACAATCAACGTGAAGATTCCCGCCGGCGTTGAAGGTGGCAATCGAATTCATCTCGTTGGTCAAGGTGAGGTCGGCCCTGGCGGAGGACCTGCTGGTGATTTGTATGTTGAGATTGTAGAAAAGACTCACGATTTCCTTATTCGTGATGGAAAAGATCTGCACCTTTCGCTCTCTATCTCGATGGTTGCCGCAGCCCTGGGTACTTCAGTAAAGGTAGATACCCTCGATGGTGAGCAACTCGTAGAAATTAAGGCTGGCTGCCAATCTGGAGATGCAGTTACCCTGCGGGGATTAGGCGTAACAAAGTTGCGCGGGGGTGGTCGCGGTGACCTCATCGTGCATGTAGAAGTAGTTACCCCACAGAAACTTAATAAAGAAGAGCAGGAGTTGTTGAAGAAGTTTGCAGCTTCGCGTGGCGAAAAGTTGGGAAGTTTCCTTCTGCACGATCGCACCAAGGACCACCACGAGCAGGGCCTCTTCGGGCGTATGCGCGATGCGTTTAATCGATAACCGATGTTGACGCTCTTCTTCGTTCCCGATTTAGGTGAAGGCCAGAGCGTTGTCGTCGCTGGAGATGAAGCACATCATGCGATCAAAGTCCTTCGTATTGAGATTAGCCAAGAGATCATGCTCGCTGATGGCGCAGGCGCTTGGGTGCGGGGCAGCGTGGCATCTATGGATAAGAAAAGTTTTGTAGTCTCTGTCTTAGAACGTGGCATTGCCCAGGGAGTCGTGCCCGAGTTAATCGTTATTCAAGCGCTGATGAAATCTGATCGGGCTAAAGAGGCGATCGAACTTCTCACAGTAGCGGGTGCGACGAAGATCATTCCATGGCAATCTGAAAGGTCGATCGCTAAATGGCAGGATGATCTCGGCGAAAAATGGGTGAAGACCTCTATTGCAGCTGCGAAGCAATCTCGGCGCATTACCCTTCCTGAAATTGAAACTCCAATTACTACGGCTCACATCGCACAACGTTTTGGAGGCGAGAGGAATCTCTTTGTCCTCCACGAGAGTGCAACAACGAAGATATCTGATGCGGCAAAGAGTATTTCGGGTGGTCCAATTGTCCTCGTGGTGGGCCCTGAAGGCGGATTAACGCAAACAGAATTGGATCTTTTGGGTAGCGCAGGGGGAACTATCGTCCTGCTTGGCAGCGAGGTATTTCGGGCTGCGCATGCGGGTTTCGCCGCACTTTCTGCTATTTCAGCCCTTATCGGACGCTGGTAGGAATAGGCTCTTGGTATGTGTGTCTTCTGCAAGATAGCGAGCGGTGAAATTCCCACCCACTTTTTGTACGAAAGCGCCCAGGTTGTGGCTTTCCAGGATCTCGATCCCAAGGCTCCTACTCACATTCTGATCATTCCGCGCCAGCATTTTGAGAGCGCCGCCGAATTGGCGGCCGCCGATAGCGCCACAATGTCAGAACTATTTGGAGCAGCACGCGAATTGGCCGCTACGTTGGGACTCGATGGATACCGCATCACGATTAATACCGGAGCTAGCGCCGGTCAGAGCGTTTTCCATGCACATCTCCACCTTCTAGGTGGGCGTCCATTCGCTTGGCCGCCCGGTTAACCGTAAGATTTGTAAGTAATGGAACAACCTTTGATTATCGTCCCCGCCGCCATTCCCATGGTCGCGCTCACTGGACCGCAAGACTCATACCTCCGTGTCTTCGAGGCGACCTTCCCGGATCTACTCATCACATTCCGTGGCAATGAGATCTTTGTAAAGGGGGAACTGCGCGAAGTCTCTCAGTTCGAAGTTCTGGTGAAGGAGTTGCTAGTACTGATTCGTGCCGGTCAATCTCTCAGCATGGATGCGATTCAACATGCCATTGGAATGGTTAAGCACGTTCCCGTTGATCACCCAGCAGAAGTTTTATCCCTCAACATTTTAAGTAATCGCGGGAAGACGATTCGGCCCAAGACGGCCAATCAGAAGCGTTATGTCGAAGCGATCGATGAGAACACAATTACCTTTGGAGTCGGTCCGGCTGGCACCGGAAAGACCTACCTGGCCATGGCCAAGGCGATTCAATCCCTGCAAGCCAAAGAAGTTAATCGCATTATCTTGACTCGTCCCGCCGTTGAAGCGGGGGAGCGGCTGGGTTTCTTGCCTGGCACTTTGCAGGAGAAGATCGATCCCTATTTACGCCCGCTCTTTGATGCGTTACATGACATGATTGATCAAGAATCGATTCCGCGACTGATGCAATCGGGAATTATTGAGATCGCCCCGCTGGCATATATGCGTGGCCGCACTTTAAATGATGCATTCGTGATTTTGGATGAAGCGCAGAACACTTCTGCCGAACAGATGAAGATGTTTCTCACTCGCTTAGGTTTCGGCTCCAAGATGGTTATAACAGGTGATGTGACCCAAGTAGATCTTCCTAGCGGAACTCCATCTGGGCTCAAAGTTGTTGGGGATATCCTTGATGGCGTGAATGACATCTGCTTTATGTATTTGACTGCTGAAGATGTCGTTCGCAATCGCTTAGTCGGCGAGATTGTTAGTGCCTACGGGCGCTTTGACGCCGCTAAGAGCGCGAACTTCCGACCGCTGCGTACATCTGGGAGTGGTGATCGTTAATCCCTTAACGGGAATATCATGAACATAGAACTTTCAAATGAGTCAGGCATTAGCATCAATGAGGCAGATATTGTCAGTGTTGCGCAGTTCGCAATGCATCACATGGGATTACATGAAGATTGCGATCTAGCTATTTCTATAGTTGATGAATCTCGCATGAGCGAACTGCACGAAGAGTGGATGGACCTTAAGGGACCTACGGATGTTCTCTCCTTTCCCATGGATGAGTTGGTTCCGCATTCACCAGACCCTGGCATCGTGGGAGATATCGTTCTCTGCCCGCAATTTGCTCAAGCCCAAGCAAAGAATGGCTTAGAAGCAGAATTGCATCTCTTGACGATCCACGGCGTCTTGCACTGTCTGGGCTATGACCATGCAGAACCCGCGCAAGAAAAAGCTATGTTTGACCTGCAGGAATCGATCTTGGCCCAGTGGCAGGCACGTTGATGATTAACAAATTACTGCAGCAACTTAAACGCTACGGAATTACCCTTCCCACAATCTTTAATGATGAGGCCGATCTCCGTAAGTTGGTCGATCAAGCTGGAGAACGGGCCATCATCGCCGATTCACAGCGTGAGATGATCCAATCTGTTTTAGACCTGGGCGAAACTCTGGTTCGCGAGCTTATGGTTCCGCGTACCGATATCGTCTGGATTGAAGGAAATCGTACGCTGCGCCAAGGGCTATCTCTCGCACTGCGATCTGGATTTACTCGAATTCCCGTGATCGCCGAGAATCTAGATGATGTCATCGGAATTGCCTACGTCAAAGACTTAGCAAGGCGGGTGCATGAACATCATGAATCCGAACAGAGCGAAACAGTCGCTGAACATTTACGTAGCGCCACCTTTGTTCCCGAGAATAAGACCGCAGCTGACTTACTTAAAGAGATGCAGCGCGACCAAATCCATATGGCGATTGTTATCGATGAATATGGTGGTACTGCAGGTTTGATCACTATCGAAGATATCTTGGAAGAGATTGTCGGAGAGATCGCCGATGAATACGATGATGAAGCGCAAGAGGTGGAATGGCTCACCCCTTTTCAAGCCAGAGTTTCAGCTCGCTTAAATATCGATGATTTTGCCGATGCCTTTAAAATTGAATTAGAAGAGAGCGCCCGGGAAGATGTCGATAGCGTAGGCGGACTCTTGGCGAAGGAGCTGGGACGGGTTCCAATTCCAGGTAGTGAAATCACAGTTGCAGGTTGGAATCTCGTGGCTGAACGCCCAGTAGGCCGTCGCCACCGCATCGCAACGGTGCTTATAACAAAGGCAGAACCGACCCTGGATGAAGGCAGCGCTAAATAAGCCGATAGGCTTACCCCATGCGTATTGTGCGATTTACGCCGAATGAATCGGTTGGGATAGGTAGCGATCCCCATTTTGGAGTCCTCAACGAGAAAGACCAGATCTTGGTTCTCAAAGGTGACCCTCTCTATTCTGGCATCATCCCCACCGAGACCAAGGTGGCGCTTGCAGATGTGAAGCTATTGGCGCCCATCATCCCGCGCAGCAAAGTGGTCTGTATCGGTAAGAACTACGCCGATCACGCCGCCGAGATGAACTCAGTGGTTCCAGATGAACCAGTGATCTTCTTAAAGCCGAATACTTCCGTTATCGGTCCTCATGACACCATTCAATGGCCGCGCATGTCAGATCGCGTTGATTTTGAAGGCGAGCTCGCGATTGTGATCGGTCGCATTTGTAAGGATGTCCCCATAGAACGTTTCGCTGATGTGATCTTTGGATACACGATCGCCAACGATGTAACGGCTCGGGATCTGCAGAAAGTAGATGGGCAATGGACCCGTGCTAAAGGATTCGACACCTTCTGTCCCATCGGACCTTGGGTTGAGACAGATTATGTCCCCGGCGAACAGATTATTTCTACAAAGGTTAATGGCGAAGTTAAGCAGTCAGAGCCCCTAAGTTCGATGATCTTTAAGATCCCCGAGATCATTGCATTTGTCACCCAGGTGATGACCCTTTTGCCAGGTGATGTGATCCTGACCGGCACCCCTGCTGGGATTGGGCCGATGGCGGCGGGATCAACCGTTGAAGTGAGTATTGAAGGAATCGGCGTATTAACCAACAAGGTGAGTTCAAAAAATGTCTAGTACCAAAGAGGTAAGAGTCCGTTTTGCACCTTCACCAACTGGTGAGCTGCATGTCGGCAATATTCGCACCGCACTTTTTGATTGGGCTTATGCCCGTCACACTGGTGGCAAATTTGTATTCCGCATTGAAGACACTGATACCGAGCGTGTTACCGACGAATACATCCAAGCCGCTTTGGGAACTCTGCGTTGGCTGGGATTGGATTGGGATGAGGGCCCAGAAGTTGGGGGACCTTATGGTCCATATCTCCAATCACAGCGTTTAGATATTTATGCCAAATATGCACAACAGTTCTTGGATACCGGCTTTGCTTATCACTGCTACTGCTCTTCGGAAGAGCTAGAAGCTGTTCGTGAAGCGCAACGCGCTGCCAACGTGGCACCGGGATATAACGGCCATTGTCGCAATCTGACCGCAGAACAGATCGCTGATTTTGTAGCACTAGGTCGTAAACCTGTAGTACGAATGCTCATGCCTGATGGCAGCACAACCTTCACCGATTTGATTCGTGGCGAGGTCAGTTTCGATCACAACTTTGTTCCAGATTTCGTCTTGGTTCGCAATGATGGCTCACCTCTTTATACGTTGGCGGTAGCAGTTGATGATGTCTTAATGAAGATCACCCACGTGCTTCGTGGCGAAGATCTCCTGTCATCGACGCCGCGTCAGATCCGCGTCTATCAAGCGATGGGCATTGCTCCCGAAGAATATCCGCTCTTTGCCCATCTACCCTTTGTCATGGGTCAAGATAATGCCAAACTTTCAAAGCGAAATGGCGAGGTGTCCATCGCCTGGTATCGCGATGCAGGATATCTTCCAGAGGCAATTTGTAATTATCTGGCTCTGCTTGGTTGGTCACCTGGTGAAGATCGTGAAGATGTTACTATGAAAGAACTCGTCGAACTCTTTACGGTCGAACGGGTCCATTCCAGCCCAGCCCGTTTCGATATGAAAAAACTAGAGGCGATCAACGGCGACAAGATTCGTGCGCTAACACCTGAAGCGTTTCTCGATTGGTCTCTACCATTTTTGCAGCGTGCGGGGGTTGTCAGCGGCACACCAGCAGAGATCGATCTAGTGAAGAAGGCTCTTCCGATTATTCAAGAGCGCATAACCGCACTCGCCGAGATTCCGCCCATGCTCAAATTCTTGTTCACTGAAAATTTTGCAGTTGACGCGGATTCCGTGGCGAAGATCAAAGATGAGCAGAGCAAGAAAGTCTTGCAAGTATCCCTCGACCGCCTCACCGGCTTATCCGAATGGACCCACGACTCCATCGAAGCGGCCCTGCGAGGAGCCCTGATTGAGGAATTAGGCCTCAAGCCCCGCATCGCCTTTGGTGCAGTCAGAATTGCCGTGACTGGCAGCCATATCTCGCCACCCCTCTTCGAATCCATGGAGCTCCTCGGAGCCTCCAAGAGTTTGGAGCGGATCAAGGCCTCCCTCTAAATCCAATGTAATCCTGAAGGGGATTTTCAGGTTATCCTTCTCCTCTGGCCCGAAAAGGCCAGTTCCAATTGGGGTATGGGGTAATTGGCAGCCCTGCTGATTCTGGTTCAGCGTGTCTAGGTTCGAGTCCTGGTACCCCAGCGCAGTACAAGTTTTACTCCAGCACCACGGCACCACATCAAGAAAGCACCAAAGATGGACAACTAAATAGCGCGGCCCCGTCGTCTAGTGGCCTAGGACTCTGGCTTCTCAAGTCAGCTACGAGGGTTCGAATCCCTTCGGGGCTACCACTTCCGCGCTAAGACTGGAGAGATACCCATGCAGTGGTCATCTCTCGTTAATATCTGCGACCTCATCGCTACCTTTGCCTTCGCAACCGTTGGATCACGCCTGGCTGCTGCCAAAGGGATGGATTACGGCGGGATCATCCTGATTGCAAGTATCTCTTCGCTAGCCGGAGGAACTTTCCGTAACCTTTTCTTAGTTCATCAGCCTGCTTGGGTCCTTAACCCGTGGCTCTTTGCCTCTGTTCTCGCAGCAGTGGCCATCACCATCCTTCGCAAGAGTTCGGAACCAGTTGGCCGATTCTTGCTGGCTCTGGACACCTTCGGCCTCGCGGTTGCAACAGTTTCAAGCACAAACTACGCGCTCGGGTTTCACGCCACGCCAGTGATCGCCGTCATCTTGGGGATCACGGGAGCTGTCACCGGTGGATTGCTGCGAGACGTCCTTTCGCAGACTGAGCCTGTTCTTCTGCACCGCGAAACGATTGGAACTTCTGCTCTAGCGGGCGCGGTTGTTTATGTGGCTGTAAATGAGTTCTCCATGAACAAGGCAATCCCCGCAATTGTTGGGGGATTGGTTGTTGTAATAGTTCGTGAACTCTCAATTAAATTTGAATGGAATTTACCACGCGTCAGTTCCTAATCTAAGAAAAGAGATTGGAGATCTTTCGAAAGAGTGCAATATGTTCTGCTGAGTACTTGGCGCTTAATGCAGATGGGAGCGTGGAAAACTTCACTATGACTGTTTCGGTCGTGGGGTCGATCCAGATATATTGCCCATAGATGCCCACGGCATATATCTCTTGATGGCTACTTTTCGTTACCCACCATTGATTATGGTAGGAGCCGCCGGGATGCATTGCCTGCAAATAGTCAACTGACTTAATGGCAGGATCCGCGCCGCCAAAAGTACTCTTTGCCCAAGCGTGTGAAACTAACCTGGAAGATTTTCCCAGATAGGTATCAAGGATCTCTTGACCGAAGAGGGCGAGATCGCGCCCAGTTGTCGAGATTCCACCATTAGCAAGTGCATGACCTGC
>TBL_comb47_HYPODRAFT_10002194_pt1 | contig 24297 bp, 18 predicted proteins | sample TroBogypolimnion_40_FD_10682 | JGI IMG/M metagenome (IMG submission 10682)
TTGGCGGCGATGCACATGCCCGCCGCCGAGGTGCAGGCGAGAATCCCGAAGTCGCAGGTGCCATCGGCCACGGTGGCGGCCACAAGATTGGCGTAATCGGAATAATCGACGGCTTCGTGCGTGTGGGTGCCGAAGTCTTGGACGTGGTGACCGGCCGCAACGAGGTGCGCGGCAACGGCGTTCTTGATGTCAACGGCACCGTGATCGGCGCCGAGGGCGATGCGGAAGGGAGGTTGGCTCATAGGGCGGCGGGACGGATTCAACGCGTTGATTGACGACTTGGAAATCGTAAATTCAAGGAATTGTTTGATCCGCCGCTGTGGACCTCACATCCTGGAGGACCAGTTGCAGCGTGGTGCGCCCGCGGAAGGTGTTGCGGTCGATGGAAAACGCGATGTCCCATGGCGGGTCGGGCAGGGGACTTTCACCGCCGCCGAAGAACACCGCGTCCTGTTCGTGCAGGCCCTGGCGCAACATCAGGCGCAGGTGCTGGTTTTTCATGTGCAGTGGCCGCCGGCTCAAGCCGACGTTGCGCGTGACGAACGTCGGCTGCGGGTTGCTGTTGCCGAAGGGTTGCAACAGTTCATAGCTGGCGAGAAACTCCAGCGAAAGTTGTTCAAAGCCGATTTCCGCATCAAAATACAGCGTCGGCAGACGTTGCGCCTCGCTCGTCGAGGCCAACACATATTCGCCAAAATGCGCGCGGAAGCTGTCGAGCTTCGTCTCGTGAATCGACAGCCCGGCTGCCATCGCATGCCCGCCGCCCGCCTCCAGATCGGCACTGCAGGCGCGAATCGCCTCGACCAGCGACACCCCCTCGATGCTGCGCCCGGAGCCTTTGCCGACCCCATCCGCGTCGATGGCCACCACAAAGGTCGGTTTGTGATATTGCCGCATCAGGCGTGAGGCGACGATGCCCACCACCCCATGGTGCCATTCCCGCGAGCCCAGCACAATGACCGGATCGCGCGACGGGTCGAAGCTTGCAAGCAAATCCACCGCCTGCTGGCGGATGAGCCCCTCGTGTTTCTGCCGCTCGCGATTGTAGCCATCCAGCTCTTGTGCAAGCGTCATGGCTTGCTCGCCGCACTCGGTGGTCAGCGTGGCAAGCGCGACCTCGGGTGCGTCCATCCGGCCCGCCGCGTTGAGGCGCGGACCAATCCGGAACCCGACGTCCATGGAAGTGGCGTCGCCATTCATCCCGGTGACCTCCTTGAGCGCCCGCAGCCCGGGGTTGAGCGTCTGGGAAAGTTGCTTGAGGCCGTGGCGCACTATCAGCCGGTTCTCGCCGATCATGGGCACTATGTCCGAAATGGTGGCCACCGCCACCAGATCGATGAGCTGCTTCAGATCCAGGTCCGCCGGCCGCGTTTTCAACAAGGCATGCCCTAGCTTGAAGGTCACTCCGGCAGCGCAGAGGTAGGTGAAATCCTCGCCGCATTTCGGGTTGACCAGCGCGCAACAGTCCGGCCGCCCGGCGGGTCCCGGCTCATGATGATCAACGATGAGTACGTCAATTCCCGCCGCCTTGAGCGTTGCCACCTCGCGCACCGATGCCGTGCCGCAATCCACCGCGATGAGCAGATCCGGCTTGGCCCCTTCCGCCATGCAGCGGGCAAGCGCCGCATCGCTCAGGCCGTAGCCTTCCGGCCCGCGCTTGGGAATGAAATGGCGCGGCTCCAAGCCGTAAGCGTGCAATATCCGCCGCATCAACGCAATCGACGTGACGCCATCCACGTCGTAGTCGCCGAAAATGCACACGCTTTCCTTGCGGTCTGCCGCCTCCAGAATGCGCTCCACCGCCAGGCGCATGTCCGGCAGCAGGAACGGATCGGCCAAATCCCGCAGTTTCGGATGCAGGTATTCCTCGAGTTCCACCCCTTCAGGCAGGCCCCGCTGGCGGATCAGATGCTCCAAAATCGGCGGAAACGAACCTAACGAACCCTTCCGGTGATTTTGAAAGGGTTCGCCACGGGCAATCCAACGTAACGGCAGGGCTCGCATGAGCGCTGACTTTGCCTCGAAGATTGGAATCACACAAGAATGGAAATTCATCAGAGGGGCACGGGCGGCCCGCCCGTGAGTCCGCGCGGGAGACCCAAAACGCCCAACTGAGACAATTTGTCTAATGGCAAGTGTGTCAACATGTCCCAAAAGGAGCCAAAATCTCGCCCGACCGACCCGCCTGTAAATTCGCAAGTTGCTTATTTCCAATGGTTTATTGTTTCGCTTGCGGTTTCTGGCACGCATCCTGCAAAATAGGCCGGTGTAAACCACCCGTCACCACGGGAAACCAAAAGGAACCAACGATATGTCAAAAATTCTCGGAATCGACCTCGGCACCACCAACTCCTGCATGGCCGTTATGGAGGGCGGGGAGTCCACGGTGCTTGAAAACTCGGAGGGTGCCCGCACCACTCCCTCGATCGTGGCTTTCGCGAAAAACGGCGAACGTCTCGTCGGCCAGGCCGCCAAACGCCAAGCCGTTACCAATCCGAAAAACACGATTTTCTCGGCCAAACGCTTGATTGGCCGCAAGTTCTCCGAACTCACCGCCGCCGACAAGCGGATGCCTTACGCCATCGTGGCCGCGCCCAATGGCGATGCCCACATCCAAGTGACCGTCGCCGGTGAAACCAAAACCTACTCCCCGCAGGAAATTTCCGCCATGGTCCTCGGCAAGCTCAAGGCCGATGCCGAAGCCAAACTCGGCGAGAAAATCTCCCAGGCCGTCATCACCGTGCCGGCGTATTTCAACGATTCCCAGCGCAATGCCACCAAGGCCGCCGGTGAAATCGCCGGCCTTGAGGTGCTGCGCATCATCAATGAGCCGACCGCTGCCGCCCTCGCCTACGGCCTCGACAAGAAATCCGACGAGAAAATCGCGGTGTATGACCTCGGCGGCGGCACCTTCGATATCTCCGTGCTGGAAATCGGCGACGGCGTGTTTGAAGTGCTCGCCACCGACGGCGATACCCAGCTCGGCGGCGACGATTGGGACAACCTGCTGATCCAATGGGTCGTGGCGGAGTTCAAGAAGGACCAGGGCATCGATCTATCCAGCCAGCCCGACGCGCTCCAACGCATCAAGGAAGAAGCGGAAAAGGCCAAGATCGCGCTGTCGTCCACCCAGTCCTATGATATCAGCCTGCCCTTCATCACGGCTGACGCCACCGGCCCCAAGCACATCCAGATCACCCTCACCCGCTCCAAGCTCGAGCAGCTCACCGACTCCCTGTTCGAGCGCACCAAACAACCCGTGCGCAATTGCCTCGCCGCGTCCGGCCTCAAGCCGTCGCAAATCGACGAGTTGGTGCTCGTCGGCGGCATGACCCGCATGCCCAAGGTCGTCGATGTGGCGCGTGAACTCGCCGGCCAAACGCCCCATCAAGGCGTCAACCCCGACGAGGTCGTGGCCATCGGCGCAGCCATCCAGGGCGGCGTGCTGCGCGGCGACGTCAAAGACGTGCTGCTCCTCGACGTCACCCCGCTGACCCTCTCCATCGAAACGCTGGGCGGCATCGCCACCGCGATGATCGAGCGCAACACCACCATTCCCGCCAAGAAAAGCCAGATCTTCTCCACCGCCTCGGACAACCAGCCCGGCGTGGACATCCAGGTCTGCCAGGGCGAGCGCAAGATGTTTGCCGATAACAAACGCCTCGGCAATTTCAAGCTCGACGGCATCGCCGCAGCCCGCCGCGGCGAACCGCAAATCGAAGTGACCTTCGATATCGACGCCAACGGCATCCTCCACGTCTCCGCCAAGGACAAACAATCCGGCAAGGAGCAGAAAATCTCCATCCAAGGCTCCTCCGGCCTGTCCAAGGACGAAATCGAAAAGGCCAAGCGTGACGCCGAGTCCCACGCGGACGAAGACAAGAAACGCGTTGAAAAAGTCGATGCCAAGAACAAGGCCGACAACCTCATCTTCAGCGTCGAAAAACAACTCGCCGAACTCGGCGAGCAAGCCCCGGCCGACCTCAAGTCGATGCTCGAAGGCAAAATCAAGGCCGTCAAGGACGCTGTCAGCAGCGACGACGTGACCCAAATCAACAGCGCCGTGTCCGACCTCGAAAACTCGCTGCAAGCCCTCGCCGCCGCCGCCCAACAAGCCCAGGCCGCCGCCGCCGGTGGCGCTGGTGCCCCCAACCCCGACGTCGAGTCCGCCCCGGAATCCCACGAGCCCAAACAAGCCAAAGGCAAGGTCGTCGATGCCGAGGTCGTCGACTAAAGACACAAGGTGGAAGAAACGATATCGGTCGGATCCGACTGATCCGACCGATCGCCTTCCACGGATTGCTGACCACTGATTCCTGATCCTCTCCCCCTTTCCACCTCGCTTCCGCGGCGTGGCTTCTCACCGAAACCAAACAACAAACAACACCAAAAACATATGGCTAACATCAAACCACTTGGACAACGCGTCCTCGTCAAACGTCTCGAAGCTGAAGCAATCAGCTCAGGTGGCATCGTCCTGCCGGACACCGCCAAGGAAAAACCCCAGGAAGCCGAAGTCCTCTGCCTCGGCACGGGCGGCAAGGACGACAATGGCAATGTCATTGAGTTCACCGTCAAGGTCGGCGACAAGGTCCTCATTTCCAAGTACGGCGGCACCGAAGTCAAACACGACGGCCAGGAAGTGCTCATCATCAACGAAAGCGACATCCTCGGCATCGTCGGCTGATCCCCAATCTGAAATCTCAAATCTAAAATCTCAAATTATCTATCATTATGGCCAAACAACTCCAATTCGACGAAGCCGCCCGCCAGGCCCTCCTGCGCGGTGTGGAAAAACTCGCCCGTGCCGTCAAAGCCACCCTTGGGCCTGCCGGACGCAATGTCATCATTGACAAGAAATACGGTTCCCCCACCATCACCAAGGATGGTGTGACGGTGGCCAAGGAAATCGAGCTTGAGTGCCCCTATGAAAACATGGGTGCCCAACTCATTCGCGAAGTCTCGAGCAAGACTTCGGACATCGCCGGCGACGGCACCACCACCGCCACCGTGCTGGCCGAAGCCATCTACAAGGAAGGCCTGCGCAACGTCACCGCCGGTGCCAACCCGATCTCGCTGCAACGCGGCATCATGAAGGCCACCGAAGCCATCGTCGCCCAGCTCCAGAAGATTTCCAAGCCGGTGTCCGACGCCAAGGAAATCGCCCAGGTCGCCTCCATCTCCGCCAACTCGGATGAAACCATCGGCAGCATCATTGCCGAGGCCATGGACAAGGTCGGCAAGGACGGCACCATCACCGTGGAAGAAGCCAAGGGCATCGAAACGACCCTCGAAGTGGTCGAAGGCATGCAGTTCGACAAGGGCTATCTGTCGCCCTACTTTGTCACCAATCCCGAGAGCATGGAAGTGTATCTCGAGAATGCCTATATCCTCATCAACGAGAAGAAGATCTCCTCGCTCAAGGATATGCTTCCGCTGTTGGAAAAAGTCGCCAAGACCGGCCGGCCGATGCTCATCATTGCCGAAGACGTCGAAGGTGAAGCCCTCGCCACCCTGGTGGTCAACAAGCTGCGCGGCATCCTCAACATCGCCGCGGTGAAAGCCCCCGGCTTTGGCGACCGCCGCAAGGCGATGCTCGAAGACCTCGCCATCCTCGCCGGTGGCCGCGTCATCACCGAAGACCTCGGCATCAAGCTCGAAGGCGTGGAACTCAGCGACCTCGGCGAAGCCAAGCGCATCACCATCACCAAGGAAAACACCACCATCGTTGAAGGTGGCGGCACTTCCGAGGCCATCACCGGCCGCGTCAACCAAATCCGCCGCCAGATTGAAGACACCACCAGCGATTACGACCGCGAGAAGCTCCAGGAGCGCCTTGCCAAGCTCGCCGGTGGCGTGGCTGTCATCAACGTCGGTGCCGCAACCGAAACCGAGATGAAGGAAAAGAAAGCCCGCGTCGAAGACGCCCTCCATGCGACCCGCGCGGCCGTTGAAGAAGGCATTGTCGCCGGCGGTGGCACTGCCCTCATCCGCGCCCACGCGGCCATCGGCGACCTCGGCCTCATCGGTGACGAAAAGACCGGTGCCGGCATCGTCGCCCGCGCCATCGAGTCGCCGCTGCGTCAACTCGTGGCCAATGCCGGCCGCGAAGCCGCCCTCATCGTCGAGCGTGTCAAGTCCAGCAAGGACGGCGTCGGCTACAACGTGGCCACCGACAAGTTCGAAGACCTCATCGCTGCCGGTGTGGTCGATCCGACCAAGGTGACCCGTACCGCGCTGCAAAACGCCGCGTCCATCTCGGGCCTGCTGCTCACCACCGAGTGCCTCATCACCGAGCTTCCCTCCAAGGAAGCCCCGCCGGCTGGCGGCGGTGGTCACGACCACGGCATGGGCGGCATGATGTAAGTGCGGGGGCGCCGGCGGTTGCCAAACCGCCACGCCTAACACAACCATCGGCGTAGCTAACAATCCAAGGCCGGACGGGCAACCGTCCGGCCTTTTCGCCCTGTAGCGGCGGTCTGTGACCGTCGCAGCGAATGAATAGCAATGTAGCGGCGGTCTATGACCGTCGCAGCGACTGAAGCGCCTTGTAGCGGCGGTCTATGACCGTCGCAGCGACTGAAGCGCCTTGTAGCGGCGGTCCGTGGCGACTTTTCCCCTGCGGGAAAAATCGCTCACAGGAGACGCCCACGAAAAGGCGCTTCGGCTTGCTCATCGGCTTCGACGCTCACAGAGCGCCGCTACAAGCCATGCCAGACACCTTGATCGACGGTCTGCCAGCAGACATTCTCCAAACTTCCTCTCGACAGCGCGCACATTTGCTGCTAGGCCTGCCCTCAACCTCAGTGAGGACACCCGCATCATCGACGTGCACTTGCTTCCGGAAATCGTCTATCACGTAGGCAACCAGTCCTGGTCGGACTGGAAGGACGAACACGGGAGCGCCAACATCCAGGTGCCGACGTTCTATACCTTGCGCCTCAACTCCACGGTCACCACCATCGCCGGAGAGTATCTCCTCGCCGCAGCCCTCTCCCCTAAAAGCAAGGACGGTCTCCCCGACTTCTCGCGCAAAGTCATGATCGTTGTCAAGTGCGACGTGCTCACCGTCGGCCGCTGACCCTCGTCCCGTGGCGCGGGCATCCTGCCCGCCGCCATCTTCCTGCGCTTCCCTACATCGCCTCGACCCGCGAACCGAACCTGCAATCCTGATATGGCGATAGAAACCACAGATTGAAGAGGATCACACGGAAAAGATGACCCCGATCTATCAGGCCCCCGCGCTCCGCACCCGCTCAACTTACTCGCGCTGCGCGGTCCATTTGATGGCGTTGGCGACGAGCTTGCGGTAGTTTGGATTGGCATGAGCCTCCGGGCCGTGGCCGCCCTGCAAATACACGACGCGGGCCTTGCCGTAGTTGCGCCACCAGCCGATGACCTTGTCACTGGTGGGCGCGTCGCAGGTGAGCAGGGGATGGGAGTCGGGCAAAAGGTCGAACTTGCCGTAGGTTTCATCGTGAATGGCAAACTCGGCGGGCACCCCGGCTGTCACCGGGTGGGCCGGATCGGCCACCTTCACCTTGAGGTCGAGGTCTTCCTGATAGACCGATGCCGGCTTCGCGACGCCGGCGACCGTGCGCGCTTGGAGGTAATACAAGCCGCCGATGATCTTCTCATATTCCGGCCAGTCCTGATAGCCGCCGAGGCAGTGGTGCAGGGCCACCACGCCCTTGCCCGAGGCGACGAGCTTGACAAAGTCCGCCTTGGCCGCGTCGTCGATTTTCTGCCACATGTCATACAGCACGATGACGTCGTATGCCTTGGCCGCCTCCGGCTTGAACTGGGCCTGTGCGTTGGGGTGTTCGACCGCGGTGAACGTGATGTCCGGATTGTCCCGGAACATTTTCAAAAATGGCTCACGCTCAAAGCCATGACCGCCGGTGACCACCAGCACGCGGATGCGCGCGGCCGGCACGGGCTCCGCAGCTTGCGCCACGATGCCGGAAAACAGCGATGCCACCAACAAAGTCGCGGCGCGAAGAAACGGTGCGGTTGTCATAGGCGGGAAGTGTGCGCGAGCGTCGGCGACTGTCAAGAACCTTGTTCTCGTCAGGGTCAAAGTGGGGCACGGGCGGCCCGCCCGTGAGGAAAATCTCCAACAAGTCGGTGTTGCGAAGTTATGCCTCATTCGAGGGGTTCGCAGCAGGCTGCCGCAGTCCACGGGCAAGCACCCATCACGAGCCTTGTCCCGTCACCAGCGGAAGAAGCGATACGGGTCGTCCCATTCCTCCGGCTGGTCCTGATAGAAGCCGCTGAGCCAGCGTTGCTCGGGTTTGCCGCCAGGTGCCGCGAGCGGGCTGTGGAAGCGTTCCAGCAGCGGGGTGGGACTGGCGGCACCGAGGTTGCCCAGCAGGCGTGCCACCAGCACCGCGGCGTGGCGGCGGGTGCGCTTGAGGTTGGCCTGAGTGCCGGCGAACTGCCACGGTGCAATCTGACAAAACACAACGTTGGAACCTTCCGCCTGCGCGAGGACTCCATCACCGAGGATGTGTGCGCCGCCGGTGATGAGGGGCAGTTGCCGCGGGTCGCGGTTGTGGACGTCGGCCGGCCCGACCCCGGCTAACAGCGACTTGAGATCCGGCGACTCGAACTCGCATGCGATGTGTTCGGCGGGGCGGATGGCGATTTTGAATGGCAGCAGCGCGTCGGCATCCGCCTGATCGATCCCAATGGCTAGCAGGTTGCCGCCGGCTTTGATCCAGGCGGCGACAGTGGCCGCATTGCCCGCGAGCGAGCGTCCGCAACCGGGCCCCGCGACGAGGGCGTCATCCGCCGACAAATTCCCACCAGCGTAGGAGATCACCGTTAGACCGGCGGCTTCAAGATAACTCTTTCCGGCGGGATCACCCACGTATAAAAACCGACGCCGCGGCATGGGCTTTGAATTTGCGACCTGGGCTAACAGATTGCGCAGCAGGGTTTCCGCGGCAGGATCGCGCGCGCGGCGGCCGGTCACGTCGGTCTGGCAAAAGACCAGCATGCCGCTGCCCTCGCGGTACTCCAGCAGCGTGCTGTATTGCAGGCCGAAGCCACCGTCGAGAATGGACAGGAAATCGCCGCTCGCGGGCTTCTCTATCAGCACGGAGGCCACGTTGCCGCGATTGCCACAGCGCCACAGACGCGGCACGGGCATGCCACACCACTGCACCGTCGGGCCGTACTGCGGACGCGGTTCGTAGGTGAGCCGCGGCGGCAGCAGCGTCGCCTCGCCGCTCCAGTCGTGCAGGTTGTCGGCCGCCAGACCTGCCAGCACCGGATGGTTTGGCACGCGCGCGAACACCTGTCGCAAGCCGTATTCGGCGATGCGAAACCCAAAGCGTTTCTCCAACACCTCGGACGCTTGCTCGAAGACAATCACCTTGAGGCCGCTTCGCACACGGGTGATGTCCGGCGCAGGACCCGCGGCCGTTAGGGCCGCCTTGCCCACGATCAGGATGTCAAAATCGGATAGATCGGCGGCTGCCGACACCGCTTGGCAGCGCACGCCGAGCTTGTCTAACAACCCGTGCGTCTCGCCGACAGGATCGAACAGGGCGATTCGAGCGTCCACCTTAACCGGCTGTGGAGAAGCCAGGACATTGATGGAAAATGCGTCCGTCTGGGTTTCACCCGTGCTGAATGCGCAGCGCGCGGTGAGTTCGTAGCGCCCCGGCGCAAGCGTGGCGGGCAGGTCGAAGCGCAAGGGAATGCGTTGTTGTCCACCCGCGGCAACTGTGACTTTCTTGGTGCCTGCGCTTGCCGTCGGCAAACCGAGCGACCATTGGCACTCGCAAGTTATGGATTCGCGTGAGTCATTGATGACGATGAGTTGTTTCTGGACGACCCCACCGGGGACGAAATTGTGGTCCTTGTCGGTGAAATGGTCTGAGCTGCCGCCGATCCAGGCGAGCAGCGGCCGGTTGTTGCGCAGCAGCGCCTCGGAGGCGGCGGTGGTGAGCCAGTCGCCGCGCTGATAGGCCATGTCCATGCGCTCGAACGGTTGCTCGCAGAAGTCCGGACTGAAGCCCGGCCGTTGCAGCGAGTTCCAGGCCACATCGAACTCCTTGCGGCCCTTGCTCACGCCGTCGCGCAGTTTCCAGAAATGGCCGTATTCCCAGGGGGAGATCGCCGACACGCCCCAGGTGCGGAACGCCCGCCAGTTGTCCGTTAGATAATGCCCGAGTATGGGGTAGCGCTGCTCAAAGCGGCTGGAGCCGACCTCGGTGGGATAGTCCCAGCGATGCCACAGCTTGCCGGCCTGAAACTGTTTGGCCTCCCAGCGCAGATTGGCCTTTTCCGGCTCGCCAAGCGCAAAGGCCGGGTCGCCGACAAACTGCGCGTTCCACTCGGCGAGGCAGAACTCCCACGGCACCTGCGCACTTCCGAACTCGCGCCGCCCCTTGTACCAACCGCGATACATCGTCCAGTCCCAGGTGAATGGCGCGCCGTACTCGCAGAGGAACGCCGGCTTCACCCCCTGCGTCGCCCAGTGCCCGAACCAATCCGACAATTCCTGGACAGGCGCCATGTTCGGATAGAAGTTGACCGCGTGCATCGAGCCCAGGTTGCCCGAGGCATGGTGATAGACGATGCGCCCGGGATCGAGGTGTTTGACGATGGCCTCCGCCCGCAGCGCCAGCTTGGAATTCTTCGCCGACCAGGTGTCGCGTGGATCGTGGATGCCATCCAGCAGGTCGGGATTCATGTCCTCCTCATAACCCGTGGCGTTGTGGCTCATTGAATACATGACGACGGATGGATGATCCTGGGCAACCCGCGCATAGAACGCGGCGTGGCGCGCATAGCCGTTTTGCGCGTCGGCGTCCGGCGCCTTCCAGTCATAGCCGCTGAAGTGCGGTTGGGTCAGCGCGACGAGCATCCCGGTGTCGTCCGCTGCGCGCAGGATATCCGCGAAACTCAGGTGTGAGCCCGGCTCGCAATCATAGTTATGGGTATAAACGAAGTTGATGCCGAATGTCTTTAGACGCTCCATGGTTTCGCGGGCCGCACCGTAGGTGGCGAGCGCGGCGCCGACCTGCGCGTTGTCCAGCGGCACGGCGGAGAGGTGGATTCGCGTGCCATTGAGGATGAAGTCGCGGCCCTCAATCCACAACTCGCGGAAACCGAAGCGCGTCATCCACTGGACATCGAGGATTTTGCCTGATGCGTCCAGCAGCGAGAGTTGCAGGTCCAACATGTTTTGCGGGGTGTGGGTGTCCCACAATTTCTCAGGCAGCCACTTTGCGGTGAACTCCGTGCGGCCCTCTGTCAGATTGCCCGCTTGAAACGCGGGGCCGGTGAATTCCCTAACCGTCTTTCCATTCTCCATGATTCTTGCCCGCAACTGGTAGCTGGCGCCGGCGGCGGGATTCTCCAGCGCTGCGCCAAACGTGATTTCCTTGCGACGCACGGAAGTGTTGACCGTCACCGCACCGGTGCGCTGGCCGGGTGGCATGCTCAATAGATATAGGTCGCCGCACAAGCCGCGGCGGGCTACCGATCCCTTCACCTCGCGCGCCGCGGCGCTGTCAGTGTAGGATAGCATGATGCCTTTCATGGGCAGCGCGACAACGAGCACGCTCAGCAGGTGGGTGGCTCCCGGCTTGCATAGGTTAGTTAGGTCCAGTTCGCCGGCGGGAAAGCGGATTTCGCCCGCCTTGCCGGAATCCAGGAACACCGCGGCGTAGGAGTTGAGATAGTCGATGCTGAGGGCAATCCGGCGGCCGGCCCAGTCCCGCGGAATGGTGATCTCGCGCTGATACCATGCGGCGCTGATGCCCGCGAGTTTTCTCGTTATCCAAGCGGGGTGGGGGAACACCGTCTGGGAATCCTTCTGCATGTAGTCAGAGATGCCCGGCCAGCATCCAGGAACTTTGAAAAAGCCCCAGCTAGCGGTGGGCACTTGGTCCGCCTGCGCTTCGGCAGGCTGCCAGCGCCACAAGCCGTTCAGACAGATGCGTTCGCGGGTTGGTGTAGTCTCACGGTAGGCCGTGGCCGGGTCCCACACCGCTTTCACCCCCTGCGGCAACGGCGCATCCACCCCGCCGCCGGAGGCGCGCGCGCCTGGGACCGTCGCTGCAAGCCCCACCAGCATGACACAGCAACAGGCGCAACGGAGAAAGGTCATGGGGTTGAGAGCAACGGGGTTTTGGACTTGGGCGGCCAGCTTGTCCGTCTGGGACACACGCACACTTTGCGCCGAGGCGGGCCGGTTGCCAAGCCCGGAATTTGAGGGGGCGGAAACTATGACAGTCTGAGATCTGAGATTTGAGATCTGAGATTTGAGATTTGAGATTTGAGATTTGAGATCTAAAATTTGAGATTTGAGATCAAGACCATTTTCCGATTTTCCAGGCACTGGGAACGATGGAAATGCGATCCGCGGCGGGCCCTCGGGTCACCAGATAGATCGGGCTTTCAGCCCTCAGGATTTCCAGTGGATTCATTACCCAGGCCGCTGGCCTGGGCTGGTATGGATCGGGCCGGTGGCCCTCAATGCGCATTGCCGGAATTGAGCCAAAGTGGTGTCGTTCACGCCATGCGGGATTGCCATCGCATCTCCATACTATTGATTCTTCCCCGGTGTCTTGTCGGACTTGCCTTTCGACTCCGGATCCGCGTCTCCGGTGCCTGAGCTTCCGCCAATTCCTTCTTTGGTCTCCGCTCCCTTCGCCGGTTTGGTCAGGTATTCGCAGGTGTCCTTGGAAGTCTGGAGTTTTATTGTTCTGCCGCTGTATTCTGTTTCACTGAAAACGAATTCAACATTGTTGGATGCATAGCCCCAGGAACGGAGCCGGAGACGATATTCGAGGCTCACAATCCAAATCTTCGACTTCAGCCTTTCATCATAGGTCCGCTGAAAATCAATCTTGGATAGATCGGGATTTTCGATGTTGACCAAATTGGCAGCATCAACGACGAGCTTCTTCCTGCCGATTGTGAGAGAAACTGATGCCACGTTGTCGAATTTGTTGACTTCCACGATTACGCGGGTGTCATCAGGATAATCCAACTGCACACGTTGCGGCCGGATCAATGCCGCATTGTCAGCCGGTAGAGCGTTGCACGAACACAATAGTAACAATGCTAGTTTCATAATTGGATGGAGTTGTAGGAAGACTCGCCACACTATTTACCCGCCGGCCCGATATACTCGCGGGCGATGATGAGATTGTCGAAATAGACGGTGTTGACGGGATTTTTCGTCCAGCGGTCCGTCACGTAGCTTTCCAAGGTCAGTGCGTTGGCCTTCAGGCCCTCGGTCTTGCGCCAGTTGATGCCGCGCCAGTGGCCGAGCAGGCGGCCGTCGATCCAGAACGCCTGTTCGCCGTCGGGCTGGCCCGGGGTGTTGTGCTTGAGCATGAACTCGGCGCATATCCACTTGTCCTTGATGATCACTGGCTGAGCATTGGCGAAGAACTGGTTGCCCCAGAACTTTCCGTCGCCCCCCTGGCGCATCTCGTGCCAGTAGCTGTAAAAATTCCACTTGCCGGGGGCTGTTAGTTTTCCCGAGTCGCCCCACGGCTCCAGCGCGGTGGAGAAGCGGTCGTCGCCCGCGGGTTTGAGGCCGGCTTGGCCGAAGCCGCTCCACTTGTCGGCGCCGCGCAGGCCTTTGTTAGCGCGGAGGGTGACGAAATGGTGCACGTAATCGCAGTTCGGATCAAAGCGCGCATAAAAGCGCACGTACACCGTGGTCGCCGGCTCGAACCATTTTGTTAGGCCGCCGCCCTGGTTCTCGCCCAGGCGCGCCTCGACCTTCATGCAGCGCTTGCCGCATTCACTCGCGCCGCTCGGCGCAATCGACAGGGCCTTGCCTTTGCCGGGACCCATGTCATCCCAGCGCGCGCCGAGTTCGCCTTCCTCGAAGTTGTCGGCGAAGATCACCGCCGGATGGGCGGCGGCGCCGACGTCGCCATGCAACTTGGCCGCAAACCCGTCGCCATGCGGCAGCGTGCTTTCGGCGGCGATATTGGGAAAGCGTTCGGCCGCGAATGCGGCACCGGTGAGTGCGAGCAGGACGAGGGTTTTCATGGGAGCGAGAGCACGAGATCGGCGCATGGCGGGCATGATACGGATCGGGAAGAATCTGTGCAAGCCCCGAGCGAGGAAGGCTTGAAGAGTGCATATTACTTCCCCGCCGGTTGGAGGCCGCCTTGGCCGAAGCCGCCCCACCTGTCGCTGCCGCGCTGGCCCTTGTTAGCTCGGAGGGTGCACCCAGAGGATTCACCCACGTCGAGATGGGAGTAATGCGCTATGCGGCCTGCACGAAATCATTACGACTGGCCTGCCATATTGTAAATTGAAGAAGAATGGGATGAGGCTTAATCTGTTAAGCGAATCCACCATTCCTGAACTCGTGAGAACCATGATACCAACCTCCGATGTCGCATCCTCCGCCCGCGCGGCCGCGGTTGGCACGGGACCGGACGCACCCATTCAGATGTTGCGAAGGTATGCCGCGCCACGGCCGGCAGGGACCGAGGGAAAAGCGCCTGCGAGCCTGCGGGCCACGCCGGAGAAATGCGAGTTGTGCGGCATTGAGTTAGACCGGACGCACCGGCACTTGCTCGAACTGGCGAAGCGCCGGGTGGTGTGTGCCTGCGAGCCCTGCGCGCTGCGCTTTCAGGATGTGGTGGGCGGGCGCTTCAAGCTCATTCCGCGCGACCCGCTCGAGTTGCCCGCCTTCAAATTGGATGACAATGTGTGGGAGGGCTTTGCGCTGCCGATCAACTTGGTGTTCTTTTTTTTCAGCACTGCGGCGCAAAAGATGGTGGCGCTTTATCCCAGCCCCGCCGGTGCCACCGAGTCGTTGCTGCCGCTGGAATCATGGGAACAACTTGTCGCATGCAATCCGCCGTTGGCCCGAATGCAGCCCGACGTCGAGGCGCTGCTGGTCAACCGGGTGGGCGACTCGCGCTGGCATTTCATCGCGCCCATCGACCGCTGTTATGCCTTGGTCGGACTGATTCGCCGGCATTGGCGCGGGCTTTCCGGAGGCGACGCGGTGTGGGAAAAAATCGCGGCGTTTTTCGACCAACTCAGGACGGATTCGCGTCCCTTGCCGGAGGAGGTGCCCCATGAGTGATCTGGATTTCACCGTCCTCGGCGTCAAACCGGCCAATTACGGGATCACGCCGTTGTTAGAGTTCGAACTGCGGGTGGACAACCAGTCGCCGGAGCAGCCGATCCAAGCCGTCGCCCTACATGTGCAAATCCAGATCGAGTGCCCCAGGCGGAGCTACTCGGCCGACGAAAAGGCGAGCTTGTTAGAACTGTTCGGAAAGCCGGAGCGCTGGGGCCAGACGCTGCGCAACCGGTTGTGGTGTCATGTCGATACCACCGTGCCGGCGTTCACCGGAGCCACCGCGGTTCGCCTGCTGGTGCCCTGCACCTTCGATCTGAGAGTGGCGTCTGCGAAGTATTTTCACGCGCTGGAGGAGGGCGAGGTGGCGCTGCTGTTCCTCTACAGCGGGTCGGTTTTCTATCAGGCCGACGACGGCCGGCTGCAAGTCTCCAGGATTTCATGGAACAAGGAGGGCCGCTTCCGCATGCCGGTGGCCGCCTGGCAGGAAACCATCGACCACCACTATCCTAACAGCGGGTGGCTGGCCCTGGAGCGCCAGGTTTTCAAGCGCCTCGATGCCTTTCGCCGCGGTCTGCCGGAACCGACCTGGGAACAGGCCATCGAAAACCTTCTCGACGCAAAACCCGCAACTCACGCATTGAAGGAGGTCATGTCATGAACGCAGGAATGTTAGATAATATCGTTGAAGCGGTGCTCTACGAGGGCTATATTCTCTATCCGTATCGCGCCTCGGCGACGAAGAACGCGCGGCGCTTCACCTTCGGCCGGGTTTATCCACAGGCCTATCACCAGGCGGAGCAGGGCGCGGAAACCTGCACCCTCCAGACGCAGTGCCTGATGCTGCGCCATGACGGTCCCGCCTGCCGGCTCCACGTCAACCTGCGCTTCCTCCAGCCGCTGACGCGCGAGGTGGGCGAACTGGCCGCGCCGCTAACAGAACTGCCGCCCGACCCGGCGGTGCCGGCGTACCGGGTGCTGCCGCGATTGGAAGTGGCAGGCCGGCTCTATCAAACTTGGCAGGAGGCCGTGGAGCGCGACGTCGGCGTTGTCCTCGAGCCCCCGCTGCAATCCACCGCCGCGGTGCCGATCACGTTTGCCGCGTCACGCCAGATGGAGCAGATTGTCAATGAAAGCGGTGAAATCGTCGGGGTGGTGGTGCGACAGTTGGAGGCCTTGTACGGCCAGCTCAGCGTCACACTTGAAGCGCTCGACGCGCAGGTGTCGCGGGTGACCGTCACGGCGCTCAATCTGTCGCCCTGGCAGGCGGATTGGGCGGACCCCGCCGGCGCGGCGCTGATGCGCACCTTTGCCTCCACTCACGTCATTCTGCGCGTCGAGGGCGGCGAGTACTTTTCAATGACCGATCCTCCCGTCGGATATGAGCAAGCGGTGGCCGAGTGTCAGAATCGCGGGGCGTGGCCCGTATTGGTTGGTGATCCCGCGGCGGCTGAGCGCGACACACTGCTGGCGTCGCCGATCATTCTGGCGGACTATCCGCAAATCGCTCCCGAAAGCGCCGGCAACCTCTATGACAGCACCGAAATCGACGAGTTGCTCACTCTGCGCATCCTGACGCTCACCGATGCCGAAAAGGACGAAATGCGCAGCGTGGACCAGCACGCCCGAGAATTGCTAGAGCGGACCGACGCGCTCGGCGCGGATCATCTCATGCGCATGCACGGGTCGCTGCGCGAATGGCGCAAGCCGGAGGACGCATTGGAAAAGCAGATCTTTGGAGTCTCGTCAGCCACCTTGGAAAATGACACCCTGAATGGCTTGCATATCAAGGTTGGCGATCCGGTGATTGTGCGGCCCAAGGCGCGCGCCGACGCCTACGACCTGATTCTCGCGGGCAAGCGTGCGATGGTCGTGGCGTTGGAGGAGGACGCGGAAGGCAAGGTGCATGCCGCCGTGGTGCTCGATGACGACCCCGGCCGGGATCTGGGGATCATGCGTCAGCCAGGACACCGGTTTTTCTTTGGCCTGGATGAACTCGAAGCGCTTGCCACAGACACGGAGGTGACACCATGAAGCGGCCGGAACAGCGGGTTTTGATCGCCGGCATCGGCAACGTCTTCCGCGGCGATGATGCCTTCGGGGTGGAAGTCATCCGCCAGTTGCTGGCACAGTACGCCATTCCAGCCACGGTGCACATCGAGGATTTCGGCACCCGTGGCTATGACCTGGCTTATGCCATCAGCGATGCCTACGAAGCCGTCGTGCTGGTCGATGCCGTGCCGCTGGGCGACGCCCCGGGCACGCTCTATCACCTCCAACTCGATACCCAAGGCCTCGGCGACGAGCCGTCCCCGGCCAGTCCCGACGCCCACTCGCTGGACCCGGTCTCGGTCCTGCGCCTGGTGCGCGCCCTAGGCGGCGCGGCTTCGCTCGGATCGCTCCAACTGGTCGGCTGCGAGCCGGCGCTGCTCGACTGCCAGGACGGCGCCATGGAACTCAGCGCGCCGGTGGCCGCCGCGGTGCCCCGAGCCATTGGAATGGTCCGCAGTTGCCTGGCTTGCCAGTTCGCCATTCACCTTCAACCGCAATCCTCACCTCGACCCGGCCCCATCGGGGCCGCAACCTAACCCAACCCAAGGAGAACCCAACCATGAACATCATTCACCAACACCTGTCACTCGTCGAATGGATCTTCCTCGCCGCGCTCGCCGCCCTCGCGGTGTCCGCGCTGGTCGCCGTGTTCAGCAACATCGCCGGTCTCAAGCGCTATTTCCACATCAAACGGATGTAGCCGCCAACCCTAACACAACAATCACGTCATGCATGCGACTATTCCCCAGGTGCTCGCCGACCGGGCGCCGGATGTCAAGGAGGTTCATGTGGTGTGGATGACCACCGGCCTCGGTTGCGATGGCGACTCAGTGTCCATCACCGCCGCGACCCAACCGAGCCTCGAAGACCTTGTCATGGGCGCCATTCCCGGATTGCCCAAGGTTCATCTCCACAACCCCGTGCTGGCCTATGAGGTCGGCGAGGAATTCATGCATTTCTGGTATGAGGCCGCCGCCGGCAGACTCGATCCGTTTGTGCTCATCCTCGAAGGCTCCGTGCCTAACGAATCCATCAGCGGCGAGGGCTACTGGGCCGCTCTCGGCACCGACCCCGACACCGGCCAGCCCATCACCACCAACGAATGGCTCAACCGCCTGGCCCCCAAGGCGCTGGCCATCGTGGCCTGCGGCACCTGCGCCACCTACGGCGGCATTCACGCCATGGAGGGCAACCCCACCGGCGCGATGGGCCTGAGTGATTACCTCGGCCACGACTGGAAGTCGCGCGTCGGGCTGCCCATCATCAATGTGCCCGGCTGCCCCGTGCAACCCGACAACATGATGGAAACGTTGTTATATCTCCTCTATCAGGTGGCAGGGCTCGCGCCGATGATTCCGCTCGACGAGCAACTGCGCCCGCAGTGGTTGTTTGGCTCCACCGTGCACGACGGCTGCGACCGCGCCGGCTATTTCGAGGAGGGCGTGTTCGCCGACAAATACGGCCAGACCGAATGCCTGGTCAAACTCGGTTGTTGGGGACCGGTGGTCAATTGCAACGTGCCCAAGCGCGGCTGGATGGGCGGCATCGGCGGCTGCCCGAACGTCGGCGGCATCTGCATTGGCTGCACCATGCCGGGCTTTCCAGACAAGTTCATGCCCTTCATGGATGAGCCGCCCGGCGCCGCCCTTTCCACCACTCTCAGCGGCCTCTACGGCGGCCTCATCCGCTCCATGCGCGCCATCACCAACCGCACCGTCAACCAGGAGCCCAAATGGCGCCACAGCCGCCCCCAGCTCACCACCGGATACCGGCCCAAGCACTACGGCCGCCGCAAGTAACCGTTAACACCAACAACAATCAGGAGGAACCGTCATGAGCCCCATTGCAATGGAACCCAAACCCAAGGCCGCCACCGCAACACCCCAACTGGTGGAAATGTCCTGGGATCCAATCACCCGCATCGTCGGCAGCCTTGGCATCTATACCAAGATCGACTTTGCGCAAAAAAAGGTCGTCGAGTGTCACAGCACATCGTCGATTTTCCGCGGCTACTCGATTTTCATGAAGAACAAGGACCCGCGTGACAGTCATTTCATCACCAGTCGCATCTGCGGCATCTGCGGCGACAACCACGCCACCTGTTCGGTCTATGCCCAAAACATGGCTTATGGCATCAAACCGCCGCCGATGGCCGAATGGATCATCAACCTCGGCGAGGCCGCCGAATACATGTTCGACCACAACATCTTCCAGGACAACCTGGTGGGCGTGGATTTCTGCGAGAAAATGGTTAGGGAGACCAACCCCAACGTCTGGGAGTTGGCCAAGCGCACCGAAGCCCCGCACGCCAGGGACCACGGCTATCGAACCATCGCGGAAATCATGACGGCGCTCAACCCCTTCGAGGGCGAGTTCTATCGCGAGACCCTGCAGGTGAGCCGCTACACCCGCGAGATGTTCTGCCTGATGGAAGGGCGCCACGTGCATCCCTCCACCCTCTATCCGGGAGGCGTTGGCACCGTGCCCTCGGTGCAGCTCTTCACCGATTACATCACCCGGCTGATGCGCTACATCGAGTTCATGAAACGCTGCGTGCCGCTCCACGACGACCTGTTTGATTTCTTCTACACGGCGTTGCCAGGATACGAGGAAGTGGGCCGCCGCCGGATTCTGCTAGGCTGCTGGGGCTCGTTCCAGGACCCCGACGTCTGCGACTACAACTACAAGACCATGGAGCGCTGGGGCAATGCCATGTTCGTCACCCCGGGGGTCATTGTCGATGGCCAACTGGTGACCACCAACCTGGTGGACATCAACGTGAACCTGCGCATTCTGCTAGGCTCGTCGTTCTACGAGGGCTGGGAAAACGCCGAGACCTTCGTCCGCGAGGATCCGTTGGGCAACAAGATCCACCAGAACCACCCGTGGAACCAAACCACCATCCCCAAACCCCAGAAGCGCGATTTTGACGGCAAGTACACCTGGGTCATGTCGCCGCGCTGGCTGCACAAGGGCGAGCATCTGGCGTTGGACACCGGCGGCGGGCCCATCGCCCGCCTGTGGTCCACCGCGCTGGCCAACCGGGTCAACGTCGGCTATGTCAAAGCCACCGGCAACAGCGTGAAGATCCGCCTGCCCAAGACCGCACTCAAACCCGAGGTCGAGCTGGAATGGAAAATCCCGCCTTGGAGCAATGCCATCGAGCGCAACCGTGCGCGCAGCTACTTCCAGGCCTACGCCGCGGCCATCGGCCTCTATTGCTGCGAGAAGGCGATGGCCGCCCTGCACGCCGGCAACACCGACACCTTCACACCTTTCAAGGTGCCCGACGAGGCGATTGGCTGCGGCTTCCACGAGGCGGTGCGCGGCGTGCTGTCCCATCATCTGGTCATCCGCCACGGCAAGATCGCCAATTATCATCCCTATCCGCCAACCCCGTGGAACGCCAACCCGCGCGACATCTATGGCACCCCAGGCCCCTACGAGGATGCGGTGCAAAACACCCCGATCTTCGAGGAAAACGGCCCGGATAACTTCAAGGGCATCGACATCATGCGCACCGTGCGCAGCTTCGACCCCTGCCTGCCCTGTGGCGTTCACATGTATCTAGGCGACGGCAAGGTGCTCGAAAAACAACACGCGCCCAGCGGCCTCGCCGGCCTCGCCGAACACTAACAACCACAACCCGACTGAACCAGCCAACCACTCAACACGATCATGTCCGCCACCGCCACCGCTACGGTCGATGTCGCCCCACCCGCTCCAGCGCCACCGTCCGACCCACGGCCCAGCGCGGAGCGCATCCACGCGCTCATCCGGCAGATCGAGTCGCTGCCGGATGCCGCTTCGCGCGAGTTGATGCAGGACTGCCTGTCTTCCCTGCTCGAGTTCTACGGCATGGGCCTGGGCAAAATCCTCGCCTGCCTCGACGGCGAGTCACACAGCAAACTGCGCTCCACCCTGGCGGAGGATGACCTTGTTAGGTCGATGCTGCTCATCCACGGCCTCCATCCCGTTCCGTTAGAGGAGCGTCTCGCCGTCGCCCTGGCCTCGGTGCGTCCCTATCTGGAAAGCCATGGCGGCAACATCGAGCTGGCCGGCATCACTCGCGGGGTCGCCACGCTGCGCCTCGAGGGACATTGCAAAACCTGTCCCTCGTCAACCGCCACGCTGGAACTCGCCGTGCGGCGGGCCATCGAGGAGGCCTGTCCCGATCTGGACGGCCTCGAGGTCGAAGGCATGGCGCAAGCAAGCGAGCCGCGGTTCACGCTGCCGGCCGGCGCCCCGGCGTGGCACATCCTCGGCAGCGAAACCGAATTGGGTGACGCCGCGCTTCAATCGCGACAGGTCAACGGGGCGCGGGTCGTGCTGTGCAAGGTGGGCGAACTGCGCTACGCTTACCGCGATTATTGTCCGATCTGTGAGGCCCAGCTCGGCACCGGGAGCTTGGATGGGGCGCTGCTCAATTGCCCCGCAGGACACCTGTTCGACGTGCGCCGCGCTGGCCGCTCGACCGATCGCTCCGACTTCCATCTCGAACCCTTTCCCTTGATCGTGGCCGGCGGCATGGTAAAGGTCGCCGTTTGTTAGAAAAACCTCAATCTCACTGCCATGGCCACGTTGCTTCCCGTGCCGTTGCGCTTTCGTGGAGGGATTGTTCCTGTCCTAAGCCATGCCTAACGAACGTGTCAGAATCGTGATTCGCGGCGCCGTCCAGGGCGTCGGCTTCCGGCCCTTTGTCCATCGCCTGGCTAACGAGTTAGGTCTCTTGGGATGGGTGGTGAATTCCTCCCAGGGCGTCTTCATCGAAGTGGAAGGCCAACGCGCCCGGCTTGATGAATTCGTGCTGCGGCTCGGCAGTGAGCGCCCGCCCCGAGCGGTAATTCAGAGCACGGAGAGTTCGTTTCTTGAGGCCAAGGGATATGACTCCTTCGAGATTCGCCACAGCACCGACGCGGGGGCCAAGACCACCCTGATTCTGCCAGACATGGCCACCTGTGCGGATTGTCTGCGCGAGATCTTCGATCCGCATGACCGGCACTATCTCTATCCTTTCACCAACTGCACCAACTGCGGCCCGCGCTTCAGCATCATCGAGGCACTGCCATACGATCGCGCCAATACCTCCATGCGGGGATTCAAGATGTGTCCGGCCTGCCAAGCGGAATACGACGATCCGCTGGACCGGCGTTTCCATGCCCAACCCACCGCCTGCCCCGCCTGTGGGCCCCGCCTGGTGCTTCTCGACGGGCGCGGCCTGCCGCAAGCCCATCGCCACGAGGCGCTGCGCCGCGCCGCTGATGCCATCCGCCACGGGGAAATTGTCGCCTTGAAAGGCCTGGGCGGCTTCCAGTTGATGGTGGACGCGCGCAATGACGCGGCGGTGCGGCGTCTGCGCCGGCGCAAACACCGCGAGGAAAAGCCGCTGGCCATCATGGTGCCGAATGTCGAGTGTGCCCGCGGCCTCTGCATGATCAGCGCGGCGGAGGCGAGATTGCTAGACTCGGCCGAGGCGCCGATCGTGTTGTTGCGCCACTCACCGGGCGAGGGCGGCGTGGCGCCATCCGTCGCGCCTAACAACCCGAGCCTGGGAGTCATGCTGCCCTACACGCCGCTGCATCACCTGCTGCTGCGCGACCTCGGCTTTCCCAGCGTCGCCACCAGCGGCAACCTGTCTGACGAGCCGATTTGCATCGATAGCGGCGAGGCGGTGAGCCGGCTGGCCGGCATCGCCGATTGCTTTCTCGTGCATGACCGCCCGATCGTCCGCCACGTTGACGATTCGGTGGTTAGAATGCTGCTTGGCGGCGAGCAGGTGATGCGGCGGGCGCGGGGATATGCGCCGCTGCCGGTGCATGTCGCGCGGCCGCTGCCGAAGATTCTGGCGGTTGGGGCCCATCTTAAGAACGCGGTGGCGATGAGTGTGGGCCACGACGTTTTCGTTAGCCAACATATCGGTGACCTGGCAACCCCTGCCGCCCATGACGCGTTTCGGCGGGTTTGCCGTGATTTGCCCGGACTCTATGACTTGCATCCGGAAACCGTGGCCTGCGACCTGCACCCCGATTATCTTTCAACAATGACGGCGAACCAGATAGCCCGGCACCCCACGATGGTGCAGCATCACCTGGCGCATGTGCTGTCCTGCATGGCCGAGAATGAAGTAGAGCTGCCGGTGCTTGGCATCGCTTGGGACGGCACAGGCTTGGGCAGCGACGGCACCATTTGGGGCGGCGAATTCCTCGTGGTCGATGCCACGCCGTTCACCCGCGCGGCCCATGTCCGCACGTTTCGCCTGCCAGGCGGCGAGGCCGCCATCCGCGAACCGCGGCGTTGTGCGCTGGGCCTGCTCTATCAGGCATTTGGCGCGGCGGTGTTCGACGACGCCGGCCAATGGCTGCGCGGTCACTTCAACCCGCAGGAACGCTCGCTGCTGCGCCAGGCGCTCAAGCACAATGTCAACACGCCCGTCACCTCCAGTGCCGGCCGCCTCTTCGATGCCGTCGCGTCGCTCTGCGAACTGCGCCAACGGGCAAGCTTCGAGGGCCAGGCGGCCATGGAACTCGAGTTTGCCGTGCAACCCGGCATCGGTGCCGCCTACACTTGCGAGCTGACGGGGGACGCGCCGCTTGTCATCGATTGGGAACCCATGCTGATAGAAATCCTGCACGACGCGCGGACACGCATCGCTCCGGGCGTCATGGCCGCGAAGTTTCACAACGCGCTGGTCGAGGCCGCAGTTGCCATGGCCGGGCGCGTCGGCCTCGAAGCCGTCGCTCTAACCGGCGGGTGCTTTCAAAACCGCGTTCTCACCGAACGCATGGTCCGCCGTCTGCGCGCCGAAGGCTTCCGCCCGTTCTGGCACCAGCGAGTGCCGGCCAATGACGGCGGCATCGCCCTCGGTCAGGTGATGGCCGCCGCCATGCTCCCCAGCCCAGCCCTCGCCCCACCCAAGCCTGACATCCGTACTCTGTATCCTGTTGCCGATGGAGCCAATTTCAATCCGTGACATCCGCAATCCCAAATCCCAAATCCCAAATCCCAAATCCCAAATCCCAAATCCCAAATCCCAAATTTCAGATTTCAAATTTCAAATCTCAGATTTCAAATCAGTGTAATCTGTGAAATCTGTGTAATCTGTGGTTAATCCCCCCCTCATTAACACCAAGCCCCGGCGTACGGGTAGAATATTCAAACATGAT
>TBL_comb47_HYPODRAFT_10002195_pt1 | contig 24296 bp, 22 predicted proteins | sample TroBogypolimnion_40_FD_10682 | JGI IMG/M metagenome (IMG submission 10682)
ATCAATGGGAAAATGTATAAAAGTATGTTTGAAAGAATCAATGGAGTGAAACAGGAGACATGGTCGACTCGTACATGGATTGCTNGAACAGTTGCATATTTATTAATGACTGCTGGGCTTTATTTTCTGGTTATTCTACCAGGATTAAAGGACAAATCAGATCGGGATAACGTTATCATAAAAGGGGCATTGTTAGGTGCAGTCGTTACAGGTGTGTATGACATGACCAGCATGGCAACACTGCCAAATTTTGGTACAAAAGAAGGTTTGATTGATGGTACGTGGGGAACATTCATGTACGGTTTAATCACTGGTATTTGTCTGCGTATTCTGTAAAACAAAGAGTTTTATAAGAATTAGATTAATTAGTCGAAAAAAGTTCAAGTATAATGATGAGAACGGTAATATCAAAGAAGACCATGAAGCTCGCAACTTTACAAAGAAAATTATTGATCCTATTATGAAAGTTAGCAAGAACGTTTACGATACTATATTGGATGATATTGAATATGAAAAAGAAAATTCTGAGGAAAATGATTATAGTAGAAAATCCCGATTAAATGACAAGGCATTTAAAGCGTTCGGTTGCTATGCTCAGATCATCAATATCGATAACCCAGACCAGACCAGAACAGTGACTACTCGCGATACTAAATAAATAAAATGATCTAAAATGACCTTGTAAAATATTTTAAGGCAGAAGCCCTTAAAATATATAATTAATTCATTCTTTACTCTTTAAATGTCAACCTTGGTCGTGATAACATTTCTAACTGTGTCATGACCTTCTTAAACTGCTCTCGAGTCTTGTAAAACTTTTTAAACAAGTCTTTCTGTTCGTATACCGAAAACAACACCTCGTCTATCGGATTGATCATGAGTTTGATATAATACATGTAATCAATGGCTAACGAAGACGCATGCTCCTTGTAATAATCGGTGTCTTCCATCTTTTCAGATAACTTGTCACCTGACTGGGTAATCACGTACCCTAACCTTTCCCCGACATCCACACGAGATCCCCGTGACCGCATGCGTTCCGCCAACTGGACTTGGGCTGGTAATGACATTTTAATATACTCTCTCAGTACGAGGTATTCCAGGTTGTGTTTAACGATCTGGTCGTCAATGTCTTCCTTGTTACAAAACGCCGCCAAGAGACTCCGCAACACGTCCAACTTTAGATCCTTGTCATAGATCCCCAATTCCTGTAGCCGTTTGGCGCACTTTTTGTCATCGAGATGGAGGGGACGAATCTTGTAATCTTTCAAGTCACCGATACTCTTGGTCACCACCAAGTCCTTGACGGTCACGTGATTGACACAGATGTTAATGACATCCTTGTACAATTGAAGAAGGACCAAGTGAATGTCTTCTTTGTAAAAGGCTTTCATGATCAAGGATGAATATGTATCACGGATGTACTTGCTGTTGTCTCGACGACTCAAGAGGACCCCTCGTTTGGTAATTTTGCTTTCGATCGTCCCGTCGAGGTCACACTGAAGGGCCATGTACCTTTTTTTGGTTAAGATGAGGTAGCGCCAGTAAACGTGTTCTTCGTAGGCAAACTTCATGGGCTTGGGAAACAAGGAAGAGATTTCGTCTTCAATGGATCGACAAAACAAATCGAGATCTTTTAGCTTGGAAACGTCCTGGTATTCCGGAAAATTTATATAACAAGAGTCCGTGTCGCCATATATCAGTTTGGCCCCGTAGTTCTCTGTCAAGAATTTTGACGCTTTTTCAATCGATTGACGCCCCTTGGCCGTGGTACACATGGCCCCCGGAAGAAATGGCAAGTAACCGACCCTGGTTCCAAGAGCACCATACATACTATTGTGAACAATAAGGTCGCCGACACCAGCAGCAAAATGATGATTCTCCGTCTCAATATCGTAAATATAGTTGATGGTCTCTCTATCCTCATAGACATACAGATCATTGTAATGGTCATCACTAGCTGTTTCACATGAACAGATACGAGTATGATCAGTATTATCAACTTTTATTCCTCTTACTCCTGTCATTGATTGTTTTTGACAACACCACTTACGGTAGACAATTTTTTTTGTAGTAGTGTGATACTCTGTGATAGATGCATTACGTATTTTCATGACATTGATAAGACGATCGATTGAATCTAATAATTTTTGTCTGGGGATACGTTCACAGTTAATTCTAACACCCCTGTAATACACAACCCCTTCTTCATTAAAAAATATTTTTGTACTGTTCCTGATAATATCAGGTTGTAATTTCTTTACTTCTGGGATTGGTGTCGTACTAGTGAGAGACTTGATCAATGTATGATTTCTATTTCGAAATATTGTACAACACTGTAAACGGTAAACGCTATCTTTTTCAGGTGATAAACTGATACTAACAATATAACCGAGTGATTTTGCTAGATAACACAAACCAGCTGTACCTATTTCTCCTTTGTTTGTGATAACTACGCCTTTTTGTAAGAACCGTGCTCCATCACCGGCATAATAACCCATTAGAAAAGATTGTCGTGTATAAAAGTCCATTGAAAAAATCTCGGAAGGAATACGTTTTGTTCCACGTGAATCATAGAATAAATTTCTGTATTTAGAACACAGTTTTACAATTGCTCCTTCTTTATTGTTTACAGGTCTTAAGTGATAAATACCTGCTTTTTCATAAAAAGGAGAGATAACAGTGTTTAATCCTTCACATTTTTCTAGAAAAGTTTTTGCTCGTGATAAAAGTTCATGATCATTATTGTAAATAATCCACGTAGACTTTGCTTGTTCTAATACACCCCATGTTCCGGCAGTTCCTTCAGCAAAAAATAGACCCCAGAGAAAAGCATTTTCGTGTTCTATATTTTTCAACTCGAATGTTTCTATAGTTTCTTTTGAAATTGTGTCAAACATTGGCTTTTTTGGTGTATCACTCGGTAAAGGTAGTGTCGCATGAAGCAATTCGTCACCGATTTTTGTGTCAATCGTTCGGACTTCCTTACCATGTTTGTCCAACAGTGAATGTTCGTCTGTGACATCTACACAACCCGTGTGCGTCAAGACCCGTTTCAATGGGGTGCGGATCGGATGTCGAATGACAAACTTGATCGGTGTAAACCCTTTTTCGGTCCATACACGCAATCCCTGACGTGGTGTCGATACTTCATTTTCTTCTTCGTCACGAATCCACGGACGAGATGGGTCACGGATTTCTTCCATAGTCAAGTACAAAAACGTCCCGTCCGCATCCAAGCATGGAATCGGTGTATTGGGTGCCACACTGTTGGCAGAAACTTTATAGGACAATTGTCTCTTGTCCAAGACCGTAATCATACGCTTTTTATCTACATAATCTTGGTTGTCGGTATCTTTCCTTTCATCTAGTTCCTTGTTCATCTTTTTCATCTCGGCATTGGTCTTCTTACGGGCATCCAATAAGTTTTTCAAAAGCGTCGGGATAATCCCAGCCGGTTCCTTCAAGAACCGAAAACGTTGCTTCTCGCAAATCACGTCCTTGGTTTTCTTTTGTTCGGCCCCTGGACATTTGCAGTTGACGTGCTCCTGCCATTCAATCACATGACACTTGTCGTCAGGGATGGCTTCATCCAGTACCAACGTGCTGTAATCGATATTGTACGCAATAATGGTACTCGGATACAGACTACTGAAATCAAACGAGACTACCATGTCGTACAATCCAGGTACGGGAGGAAACACATACGCCCCCGTGAACCGATCAGATTCCTTGGCACTGAACGAGTCCTTGTCAATCACAATCCCATCCTCCATACACTTCTTGTACACCTGGGAGAAAATCTTGATCTGCTGGCCTTGGGTAAACAGGGTAAAAATAGGTGTGTTACACGTATTGCTCATTTCACAGAGACCAATCCACATCTGGAGTTTCTCAAATAGTTTGAGCACGAGTAAACTGTCCACCACGCAGTACTTGGCCACGATCGCCAAACTGTCAGGCGTAAACATTCGGTAACACTTGAAAATTCCCTTCACAGTCAGGGGGTCTTTTGACACCCCCAAAAAATGATCCGACACGGTTTTCAATTTGTAGTTTTCCAGCTTGTAATCCCGTTGAACAATCGGGAGTAGATCAACCCACAACCGGCCGTGGGCATCAAAGTACTTGAATTCCTGGTTTTTAAAGGCCGAACTGCTCCACTTGATTTCTTTGATCTTACACGGCACGCCACGAATACAAGAGAGTTGCGAAAATTGTCGTTCGTTGTTACACATCTTGGACCTTTCGTGCATGTACACAAGATCAAAGGAAAAGATATTGTACCCACAGATGATTTGAGGATTTTTCTCGAGAATCAAGTCACGAAAGCCTTCTATTAAATCCCCCTCGGTTTCGTATCCGAGTACTTCGATACCTGGACCAAGTTTGTCCATATTGAGATCGATGAGTTGGCCTTGTTTGCTTTTGCAGAGCGTCAAGATGTACTTTTCAAAGGTATCCTCGGCACAACCATTGCGACCAAAGATACACGAAATCTGAAAGATTTTGTCGCCGGGTTCGGCACAACGAGGGGCGACATTAGGATTGGTTGAATTGACTTCAATGTCAAAGGATAGAATGTAGGGACGAGCAGGTGCTAAGTTCGTTTGATCCACTGGCATGACAGAGCGAAAACTGACAAGGTACTCGTGAGCACACAGACTTTCCTTTTCATCTTCCTTGTCGACACGACGGCCACGAAAGGTAAACCAGCTGGCTGGTTTAATGTTCATCATGCACATGAATTGAAGAATGGGGTTGGCATCGGTTTCGTGAGTTTTTAATTGAATTTTGCCAACGCCACCCATAAAGATGGGATTACGAAGTTTGTAGGCCAAGTTTCGTAAGTTGGTAGATGCCTTAAAATAACATTTAAGAAAAGGATAGGTCTTGTCGGCAAACGTGGTTGCATCTTTTTTGACATAATATAATTTTCGTTTGTAAACTGGTTCGATGTGAACGAGGGAATGAAACGATAATTCTTTTAATTTATTTTGAACGATGGTGAAGGAAGGAACGGTCCAGTTAATCGGACGATCATCATTTCCTTTCGTAGGTAATTCGACGTACATATAAGGGAGAAAATCGTCTACCTGAACGTAAACACTTTCATTGGATTGGGAAAGACCAAAAATACGAATCTTGGTTGCCCCGTATTCTTCGAGGACATGCCAGTGATATGGAAAAGTAAGCATGTGTTTTAACTATATTCTATTGATATATCTAGATTGATATTTCAATTTTAGACCAAACCCAAAAGATCACACATCGTGCCTATTGTAGTGTACCTCTTCTGTAAAAAATCGTAACTTATAATAAAGGAGATGAAGATAATGTCATGGAATATTTGAACGAGCAGAACATGCAAAGTGAAAGTGGTAATGTTACATTTATTCGTAAAAAATTGGTGGAAAGCACTACTGACGTGAATCACTACAAGTTAGAATTTGGAGTTTATACACAACTGTCTAATATCAATCTCTGTATTGTTAATATACATTTAGATGATTTGTCTTCAAAAACACGGTACAACCAATTACTGTCTGTTCAAGAATTGTTGTATAGAACCAAAAAATGTATCATGGGAGGGGATTTTAACCAACCTTATCGTAAAAATACTAAAATTTATAATTTACCAAATTTCACAACACATAACCTAAACTGTCCAACGTATTATATTGAAAAAAAAATGAATATTGATAATATACTAACACGAGGATTTAGATGTAAATACAATGAAGACGACTGTGTAGAATATCCGGGTTCAATGGAAGAAGGATTCCAAATGTACGGGTCTGATCATTTGCCTGTAATTACTTATGTATAGTCCTGTGTTTTTATGACCCACTCTATAAAATACATTCTACCAAAACAGTTCAAACTGAACTTACAATTATATTAGAATTACTCAGAAATTACTCAGAAATTACTCAGAAATTACTCAGAAATTACTCAGAAATTACTCAGAAATTACTCAGAATGAATATAGTAGGTCCGTGGGTTTTATTATGTTCGTCAAACCAAATATATTTAGTTTTCTTTTTCGTCAAGCATCTCTTCCCCTTGCTCGTCGAATGTCCATCCATCTACCCGTGCTTCCTCCCCTTTTTCTTCAAAACACTCTTGACACCATGTTTTTTCTTCATCGTTCTTGAAGAGACAAAAAATGTGAATGTCTTCTGTTAGTTCAATATCACACGAATCGCAATAGGTTGTTTCTTCCGTCATTTTATGAGTTTCATCTCTGGTTGAACTATGGAAATCAAATTTAGTCACCACGATATTGTTACTCAATTTTTGTGACAATACCGCTTTGGATGAACGAATTGGGGATTACGATGGGTGATGGTGGAATAGCAACAGTGGTCGTGGTCACATCCACTCCTATCAAGGTCGTATTAAAAAAATTAAAATCCTTTACGATGCCTCGGTACACTTTTGGACCGGACGATACTTCAATGGTTTCCCCAATGTCAAATAAGGTGTTTACGCTGATGTAAATACCTGCTGTGAGGTTTCCCAAGACGCCTTGGAGGGATAAGGCGACGGCAATCCCTGCACTTCCCAGGACGGTCAACAACATGCTGGTCTGGATGCGCAGGTTTAATATGCCGATCAAGACACCCAGAAAAATAATGCCATAGTAACGAATGTAGGCCATCTCGTACTCCATAAGTTTCTGTTTGACAATTTTATCGGTCTTTTCTTGTTTTACAGGAACGTAATAGGTAGAAATTCCGTAGAAAATCAAGATAATGATGATTGATCCAATGACACGAGGGGTATAGAGTTTCACCTGGTCCATGATACCTGTTTCGACGTTATGGACGAGGTAAGAGAGGTTTGATTCTGGATCGGGCTTACCAGGGGAGGCCGATGGAGAAGACAATGTAGAACCAGCCAAGAACACACTCATTTATTAACAGTTTTAAAAAAAGTGGTAAAATTCCTTAGCAACTAGTCAATAAAAATTTGATAAATATATTTTATCAAATTTTTGTTACCGGAGAAAATGATTAATATCGTTATCATACGTTATCTCTGTTAGATCTCCGAATAGTCTTTCACGTATAGTATCCCTGTGGTCTCTTTGTGATCTTAGTATGGCATTTTTTAGATTTTTATCAATGTCATCTCTCTTATCCAATTCATCCATCACATCAATATATGCATATATGCTATCCATATACACGGAATATAAATACCTAAAGTCTTCCATGTGTTTGTACCTAGATAATGTATATTCAGGTACATCTATTTCTGGGTAGTGTCGGAGTAGATTTGTTAAATGCAAATTGGCTAAATACCTGACCCTACGATAAAATGAACGGAAACATTTGCTGTTATGGTGATAAATTTTATTTTTGTATGTGTCGAGCTCTTCAAATTTTTGCTCTAATTCATCTTCTGTGTACGTATTAGTATTTATGTTTTCTAGACACTCATTGTACCTCCCAGTATAATAGTCGATACTTTTATAGGATTCTAGTAGATAGTCAGTATCTTCTACTAAGAGGTATTGGTATTTGATAAAAGCTAAGAGTTTTCTGTGAAAAAGATACTCACCTCCAATACACATAACAAATTTTAAGGCAATATGGTACAGTGACATTTCTTGAACATGGTCGAGCTTACTGTCTACTATACCTGTAGAGTTCTTTTTTGCCTCCATGTATGTCTTTACTAGATCCAAGACTTCTACTATTATTTTTTCTTTCTCTGTTTCTGGTTTAATTATATTTACATTTATTTCTGGTTCACCTTCCTGGTATAATAAGAGTCTTGACATTCATTTTATTCTAATAGAGTTGTTTGATTATAAATTCAAATTTATCTAGAAAATATTTTTATCCAACACACATCTATTGTGTGTGTTAAAATTTTTCTTTATCCAGAATTAAATTAGAATAATTTATTATAAACAAATATTTTTCGAGGCATGCCAGGTCAGACAAGATTTTGGGATATTATGGGTTTAGTATAAATCATCTAAATTTTTTGTGATTTTTATAAAAATATTGTAATTTTTATAATATTTTTATAATTTTTATAATATTTTTATACCAATTTATAAAAATCTTGTCTACTATAAAATGGAATCAGTTGTTACGTGTGAACACTGTAAAACTGTTCTGACAAGCAAGTACATTCTAAAGACGCACTTGAAAACTAGTAAAAAATGTCTCGAACTTAGGGGACTATCTCTTGATACTGGATTTAAATGTGATGGATGTAAAGCTATTTTTCTTAGTCATGGTGTACTAGCCTCTCACCGAATTGTGTGCCGAGACTACATAAAGTTACATTACGAGAAAATACTAGAAAGACAACACGAAGAATACACGGAACAATTACACAGACAACAATTAGAACATGAAGAAAAATTAGAGAAGGAAAATCAGAGACAGATAGACCGGATAAAGTGCGAACATTTAGAAGAACTCACTGCACTAAAATTCACTATTTCCAGATTAGAATTACGTTCAGAAATCTTTGAACAACAGCTTCAAGAATCCCAAGACCGCTTGTATAAAATATTACAGACATCATCAGTACCGGTTGAACCAGGTAGCAGAACTGTTAATAAATTACGTACAATTTTATCGAGTACTCATACATTTGATAAGTTCAATACCGATAAAATGCTAAAAATCTTTAGGGAGAACTACAAACTAGAGATGTTCAATAAAGGTTTAAAAAAATTTACAGAAATAATATGCATGACACTGGTTGAATCAGAAAATAAGTATATGGCTATCTGTACAGACCCGTCACGATTCAAGTTCAAAATGATGGATTCGAATGGAAACATTGTTGAAGACATAAACGCTATAAAACTATTAGAGACTATTTCTCCATCTATACACCCAGTTATAAAAGAAATTTACAATAATATTATAGATGAGTTTGATGAAGAATATAAGAAGGAAAAACGTAATGGAGACGATAAAGCATTTGATAGATTTATGGAAAAACGTAAAAAAATAGACCTTCTCAATGTTGAGTATACATTTTTTTCTAAACCAACGGAGAATAGACCATTTCTGTCAGAATTCTCAAATGTGTTGTACCAGAAGATATAGTGTATCCTAGAATAGAAAAATTTCTATTCTAGACCGCGCGAAGCGCGCTCCATTCGCCGTAGGGGGGCGAAACCCCCTAGGGGAAGAGCAAGCCCCCCAGTTTATCCTCTGAAAATTTTGGCAGATCTGTTTTCCATGTCTTCTCGTTAGGGATGTACTTGAACACGTAATGCAACGCTCGTGTCAATTGGTTCCGTTCCTTGTCCACATAGTCATAAGGACTACGCAGGTCGTTTTTACCGAAACGCCACGGGTTCTTATCGTCCTCTTTGTACTCGTTTTCTCGAAGCATTTTGTACACACTAGGGTCGTACAAGTACAGCATGAAACAGGCCAACGAGTAGTGGTCCAAGTAGCGGAAAAATACAAACGCTTCTTCTGGCTTGGTAAAATAGGTCATGGACCGAGGATTATCGGGCAAGTAATAGTACAAGGATCGCAAGCGTTTGATGTCATCGACGTCTTTTAGGGTGTCGTAAAAGGTGCATGTCTCGGTATCAATCAGTTTCAATTTAACCATTCCATCCTTGGGGTCAATGTAGGAATAAAAGTTCTGGGGTTTGATATCGCCATGGGTTATATTTTGATCATGGAACATTTGCAATTTGGTAAAGAGCATTCGGTACAGACACAAGATCATTTTTTGGTCACACGGCTTGTCCAACAGGCATTTGAGATCTTCTCCTTCAATATACTTTAACATGATGGCACAGTGATCGTTATCTTCTCGGTGAGCAATAAAATAGTCCTTGTACATGGGGAACAAATTGGCCAATTCTCGCAAACTCTGAATTTCATTAATCATGTGTTCCTTCTTGGTTTTCCCCACGACTTTAATAAAATACTTGATTCCTTCAATCACGACGTCGTGTGTTTCGCTATGCTTGTTGGAATCGTCAAACTGTTTAATGTAATCCATTAGAATAAGTGAAAGAGATTCATTACTGATTTTTCGTGCTTTGCTCATCTTTTTCTTTGTGTGTAGGCGTGTTTTTAGACTGTTTTACTGCCTTTTTATTCTTTTATACAGATAGACTCTCTGTATAAATGTTGGATGGTTTCATCACTATTAACTTAACTGTCTTTCCATTTTTGCTTCTGGTTGTAATGCTAGTAATTGTTCATCGCCGTAATGGTTTATTTTCCGTTTTTTGACGTCTTGGCTACCTGACCGGCTGCTTCGAAACTTTGACATGGTGATAATACTACAAGTACCAACAGTGTTGGAAATGGTTTTCAAGTATTCGTAGCCATCATCTAAAAACGTTAGGGTTGTTTTAAGGACGAATCCACGGCCGTTATGGACCTTTTTCGCATCGTTGGAAGTTTCTTCAATTCGAAAGAAAAAAGATGCACGTAATGTTTCTTTATTGACTTTGATTAAATTTTTAGAATTGTATCGTTTGTGAGTATAGGTTCCATTATCGAATAAGCCTGTTTCACATACATTCAAGATCGATTGGTCGGAAACATACGACCCGTCATCGTATTCTAGATCGATAACGATCCACAGATCTTGTTCTGGAAGTACGATATCTGGCGTGTTTTTGTACACGTTTAGTGTAATTTTCATACGATTGTACTTCCACCCAGTCGCATAACGAAAAATGAATGAATTGGCAAGTGTGTTATAATAACCTAGTTCTTCTGGGGAAAAACTATCAGTTTGATGGTTAACCTTCACGTTTCCTCTAAGGGTAAACGACAGGGAATCCATTCCAATTATTCGTTAAAGAATTTATAATTAGAAAATCAAAATTATTGTTATTTCCTTCCTGATGTAAGTGTCAAAAACATGGAAAGTCCATCAACTGCGAGACCACTAAAAAACAGAAAAAGACAATAAAGTCTCCGTATTTAGGTAATTTTTCCAGGAATGAGAATTTACATTTTTAGAAACTAGAAAATAATTTCTAGAAATGGTACAAAACTTTTTTCAAAAATAATTAGTTCCACACACACACATTTTGGTTTTTCGTCCGTATAGGCTAAATCGACCTGTAATCAAAAACCCCTCGATCGTATGAAACTCGTATACGAGAAAATAACCTCAGGAATAGCTATTTGTCATACGATCGTGATCGTATGGGTATGTTTATGATCGTATAGGCCTGGTGAGCTTACAGAACGGAATTGTACTACCGTACGATCGTATGAATAGTAAAAAATTTTAATACCCTGTAGAATGGGTAAACAAATATACATTTTTAGTACACGTTGATCGTATACGATCGTATAGTTACTTAAAGACTAAAAATATAATAAAAATTAATTAAAAAATAATAAAATAAATATGCATACGTGTGACTACTGTAAGAATGAATTTTCACAAAAAGTTAGTCTGAACAGACACCAAAGGACAGCTAGGTTTTGTATGGAAATACGAAAAAGTCTGGGACAAACGGTCGATACTAGTGTATTTTTAACGTGTGAACAGTGTAATACAGAATTTACAGAGAAGAAAAGCTTGGTGAACCATCAAAAAATATGTAAGAAAAAGATAGAACCAAAACAAGATGATAAATCTGTCATTAATATTACATTTAACAGTACCGTTACTAACTCTAACAATACAGTGAATAGTATGATAGCGTACATGTCGGTAGAACGTGTTCAAGAAGCTTTTAAGGATTTTGATATTAAAAAGTTGCTAGATATGACCCAAAAACAACTTGCTACTATTGTTCATGAACGTCTTTTGTCTATTCCCAACCAGCCAGCATCTTATATCTGCAAGGATCGCTCTCGTAATAAATTCTATTACATTGATGAGAACAACAAGGAAACAGAAGATCCAAATGCTACTGTTCACCGTACGCTCGTATCAAACGGTTTGGCACCCATCAACAAGGACATTTACAGGAAGGAACGACTCGCGCTGGGTCGTAAACTTATCAAGGCCATCGAAGATGAAGATTCTAATTTAGCAAAAACTTACCATGAAGACATCAGAAAATTAAATGAATCCCATGAAGAACTTGATATTATCAAGGATGGTACGGAGTATATCTCCCAATTGGCTAAAATTTTACCATCTTCCTATGATCACCAAGTACCGTCGGTGGTTGTCTTGGATAAAGATAAAGATGATTACGATGAAAAATATTTCCAACTTTTACTCCGACAAATTGGTCATACAATGATTGATGACCTGATGCCATACCGAGATGAATATAGAAAAACATGTATCATGAATGGTCCTGCTTACCTGATGGATCCAACCAACCGTTACAACAAAGAGTACTTGTGGTTTTTACAGGTAAATGAAGAGCGTCTGATAAAGCATTATATAAAGTAGAATTTTTTGGTAGAGTACCAAAAAATAAGGGTAGAGGGAACCTAAAAAACCGGGATTAGTAAGCGGTCCACGATGTGAATGATACCGTTAGAGAACTCAAGGTCTGATTGGATCAGATGGGCCATGTTGTTGATCGTGATATCCCCATAATTGTTCAAAAAGTACAATTCGGTCTTGTCGTTTTTGGTAAACAGTTTGGTCAACCGTTGTCCCATTAGCGTCTTTTTATGAATTTTTCGGTTGAGCAAGTGGGCATACAGGATATTATAGGCTTGATTCTTATCCAAGTTCACAAAGTATCTCTCCGCTGCTTCTTTCGACCCGAATTGTTGGTATAGATTCGAATCTGTCACTGCAAACAAGGTAGCATCAAACTGCTCGTTAGCCATCTTGAGGTCCATTGCCGCTTTTTTAATAATCCAATGAAACAACTGAAACTCGGGATGATCTGCTAAATATCCAGAAATGGTGTCTCGACGAGCCCTGCATATTTCCTTTTTAGGAACCGGTTCGGCTTGAATAATATTTTGGTATTGCCAGTATCCAGAGTAACTCACCATTCTTTTATTATAGAATAATAAAAGTGTAAAAAGTTTCAACTGGTTATCTGTCTGATAAAAGTTTACAAGAAACATAATATTTTTATATTATAGATAAATGCTAAAGACACTGGTTATTTTTGCTGTAAGTCTCCTTATTGTTGTTATACTGTACATCGTGTTATCAAGGATAGAATCCGGAGCAAGTACAGATAATAAACCTGAATCTAAACCAAAGCCAGAACCCGCTCCAAAGACCACGTCTGTTTTTGCTGGTTACATAAAAGAAGATGATGCGCATTCATGTGTCACTAACAGAAAGGGGTGTTAATACAGACTGCGTACAAGGGGATAAAAAAATACAGACTGCGTACAAGGGGATAAAAAATGCTTGTGTGTTCATGATTGTATTGACACATATGGGGCAATAAAAGCTACTCTTTTTGGTGAGTGTAGTCAAGGTATGTTGTACACACCTGAAAAAGTGTGTGATGGATTCATGAAGGGACTACAAGCTAGACCTATTTAATCTGCATCTGCGTGCTTACCGGTAAGTGATCGCTGTACAATGTCCTAACGACTTCTGGAACAATTTGTTCAGCCCCCTTGACAATAAAATAATCAAAAATCAAACCATCGTACCCAATATCATTCTTGGCCTGTGAATGCCCTGTTTTAAAATCAATGTAAATCGTGGGGTCTGTCGAATGGTAAAAGGACATTTTAGGGTATCGCTTCTTAGTCTCTTCCACGTCAATGTTAAAATCACCGCCTACCACATAGGATCCTGTCAATGAACGCGTATAAGTTATGAGTTCATCCAGTTGTTTTAGCGCAATTGGATCAAACCTTTCAAAGTCACACGATTGAAGATGGGTATTTACGACACGTAAAGTTGTTTTACCAACCTTTAACAGGGCCGACAAGTACCCCTTTTCTGTCAAACAATCAAATGTCATCTGGTTACAGTGCTGAAACCGAACAAAAGATGTCTCGAGGATGGGAAACACGGACAGAATGGCTAGTCCACTATTAATCAACCGAAACCCTTGGAGGGTTCCTCTCGTGATATAATAATTTGGGAAATGCGTTTCAAGGGAAGAGAAGGTCTCATCATAGCATTCTTGGAGCAGAATGACGGAATGACGTCGTACTAGCGACGAGATGTGATGGAAGGATTTCCAAGACCATGGAAATTTCTGGATATTATAGGTTACGACATGGATACTTTCCTTTTCTTTTTGATTTTTTGGGCTATAGTATTCGTTTTTTGGAACGTACAAGTGCGATAATGATTTTTGATAACCAACCCAAACGATTAGAATGATAATGATACTATAAATAATCCGGTGGATCATTTATTATAGTTTTTTATAATGTTTTTTTACGTTCCATGAAAATAGAATCAATTTCTGATTTCATGTCCTCGACTTTTACCAGTTGATAGGTGTCATTGTCTGGATGAAGAATGACCAAAAACATCTCCACAATGCTTAGATTATAGAGGGTTTCCAGTAAGCGTTTGTACACGTTTAATTGGATGGAGTAGTGGTTATAATTACAATGGTCCAGGTGGTTAAGTTTGCCATTACCCTTTTCAAACCGATTCTCCAGTTTGATTTCTTGGACACATTTCCAGTCGTACAACGCGTACTCGCAATCAGTTCCTTTTACCTTGTAGAGCATATCGAGCTGTCCAGCCAATTTAATATCGTCTCGAAAGATACTCCATTCCGTCCGGTAAGGCTCTAGCCGGTCCTCGATCGTCTCGTGAAAGTTTAAAAAGTACTGATAAGGAACATCGGTTAGTTCACATGGTTCATCGACTACCTCGTTATAAAAATTTTCAATCCGTTTATGCAACTTGGTACCACGACCACTCGCAACTTTACCATTCTCGCTCCATAGTTGTTTGATCTGAGCATCTGACATATCCTTGTATTTCTCAGCCAACCCTTTTTTCCGCATACCTTTAATGACTTCATCGGAATTAAAGCGTGGAAAATGACTGTGAATCAGGGTTGTTACACTAATAACGTTTTTACTCGACCCATTAATGGTATAAATATGACACGTCTCATCAAACGTAATATTAGTATCACGGGAGTGAGGGTGTTTTTGAGCAAGTAGCATCTTTATTTTTCTTCTATGTTTATAAAATTGATTTACAATTTTATAAAAGACACAAAAAGTAGTAAGGAAAAGCGGTAGAAAGATGTTAGGTCGTGTACGTACACGACTGCAAAAAAAAGTTGAATTTACTCGAAACTTTGAGACATTATTGTCATTTAATTTAATTCAGTCGTTTGTAGAACGTCAATTAGAAGGACGAGCATTACATGCACTTCAACCAGTTGATCGGTTAATGACGAAATTAGTTAAAAAGTATGAAAATACACGAGAGTGGTCTGAAAAAATTTCATGGTCGGGTATGAATTGTCCTGGTGCGATGGCCTTGTATACGGATCCCGATGGAACCGTATTTATCGTTATTTGCGAAGTGCAAACCCATTCTATCAGAGTGAACAACAAGAATACCGGTATGATTGTACATTCATGGGGTGGATATGGCGCTAATACTGGTCAATTTAAAAATCCACTTGGTATTGATGTATGGCGAGGTATTGTAGGTGTATGTGATTCTTATAACCATCGTGTCCAATTTTTTGAAATAGATGGGACATTTTTGATGGAATACCGTAATCACTGTCATTACCCTACTAGTATAGCCTTTATTCAGAATGGTAATACTGTGATTACGGACTTGCAAGATAAGATCCAAGTCCGTAATAGAGCTGGTGAAATTATTCAATTAATTGAAAATACTGGTGGCGGTAATGATCCTGGAATGTTTGTCAAACCAATGGGATTGGCTGTTACAATGAAAGGAAATATTTTTGTGTGTGATACACAAAACAACAGAGTTAAAGTATTTTCTAAAAATGGAAATTATGTGTGTACGGTTGGTTCAAACATATTGACATTACCTTTTGCTATTTCTGTACTTCCAACTGGTGAAATTTTTGTAATAGACATGAAAGGTGTGATTAATGGATTCCGTATCTTTGTAGCAGAGAAAGATGACAAATTTTTCGGAATAAGTGTTACACATTTTCTACAGAAAAAAGAAGGCGATAAATTAGGAGGCATGATTGTTTCAAAAAATGGTGATATAGTCTTGTCTATTTACAAGAAAAACACGGTGGTCATGTACAAAAATTTCAATATACACTTACTAGGTGATACTCAAGAAAAAATGTCATTCGATAACTACAAGATTAACAATGTGTTATTAGATGGTAAAATTATGTTAAAATTATGGATTCCGTAATTGATGACACGGACGGTATCGTTATTAACTTTATAGTACCAAAGCACTATAAAAATTTAAATCCCAATCCCTAGATATGAATTACTTTATCAAAAACACCTGTATTGACTTGATGGGCCACACATATTACTAGTTTATTTTTATACTTTTCTTTTAGTGTATCAATCACTACATCAGATGTATCACTATCAAGTGAACTTACACACTCGTCCAAAAGCAGTACTTTACTATCTACCAATTCACTAAATGCTAGTGTAAATGCTAGGTTCACACGATCTCGCTGACCACCTGATAAAATATCGATATCTCCTTTGATGGTTTTGTATGATACTTCAAAAAACAACCCTAATTTGTCTTTACCTGACTTTAGTTCTTTAGTAGTCACAAGTTCCACACGCAAATCTTCATCCGGAAAAAAATCTTCTAGATAGAGACTAGCATGCTGATTCAACCCATCGATAAATTCAAAAATGGAATTGCTTTCAGCCTCTTTAATATAGTACAACAACAATTCACATGCCTTGACTTCTTCATTAAAATAATCTTTAGCATGAACATGACTATTCATAGTCTCTGTTAATTCAGTATACTGTAGGTTCGTGTCTACGACACGTTTCCATTCACGTAGGGTTTCATAAGATTCCGTGTAAGTATCGATTTTTGTCTCGTATTCTTTAATCTTGTCAGTAATTGTTGTACTATCCATTTCTTCCGGGAATGATCCAATGGACTCTAACTGGGCGTTTAATTCTATTATTTTTTTTAATGTATGCTTGATCATTGTAAATTCTTCAATGGTTTCTTCGAAAGAGTATGTATCATCTGTTACATCGGTTAACTCTCCCTTTGGTTTGAGTCGGTTCATTTGTTCAGATGCATCCTCTCGTTTACTATTGAGCAACAAGAATGTACGTTCTTGTTGCCGATAGACGGTTTGGATTGCTTCAAAATCATCGGATTCAGACAAATTTAATGTAGTTAACAACTTATCAAATCGGTTGATGTAATCGTTGTATTCAATGGTTTGTTGTTCCAACCGATTTTTCTCTTTTTGAACGTTATCCAATTGTTTCTTGGCCAAATTTAGTTGGGTGGTTAGCTGTTTCACATCCAATACAATTGAATCATCTCTTCTAACGGTTTTTAATATACTGTCTTTTAAAATAAGGGTAGTTTGACAAGAAGGGCACACAAGAGATGGGTAAAGTTGTTCGGTCAACCGAAGCACGTTTAGTTGAATGTCATTAAATGAAATATCTAAATCTTCCACCGTACGTTCACCCATACTATCTTCTAGTTTCACAATATGATGATATATATTTACAAGCAGATCAATAGATGGTAATGTAGTCTCGAATGAACGATCAACAACATGAAGTTTTTTAGTACATTCTTCAAATAGTTGAACACATTCAAGATACTTTTTTTGCTTTTCACGTTGTTCTTTTTGTTGTTCGTAACGTAGTTTCTGGTTAGTTAAATCGTAAAGACGTTTTTCAAACTGTTCTTTGTCACCTAGTAGATTTACTTGAGTAAGAATATCCTTGTGTTTCTGTTGTTTGTTATACCATTCTTCCGCATGTGCTCGTTTATTTACCAAAATGGTTCGATTTTTTTTACTTTTTTCAAGGTTAGTTTTCTGAGTATTTATGGTATCCACGATATTATCAATAGAAATGACTCGTTTACCAACTAGAATAGGCTCTTGTTTGGTAAACGAGAGTGATTTTAGAAAGGAAGTCGACATACTTAGTGCGGTATCATGTTCAATCACTTCTTTTTTGGCCCGTTCCAACCGTTGTTTGGAATTTTCTCTATATAAATCAATCGGTTCATGAGAGAGCAATAACTCTCGTAAGAATGTCATCTTTCCTTCAGGAGATAGGTAGACAAAAGAGTATTGATTGTCTTGGTCAATATAACTAATATTCTTGAAAGAGGTACCAAAATAAGAATCAATCATTGTTTGAGCTTTTTCTAGTTCAAACACTTCCTTGTCTTTTTTAACTGTAAAAACAGTTGGATTTTTACCACGAGTAATCGTAAACAACGGTAGAGTCATGATTACTTCAGACTTTACTTTTTCTTTACCAAACATGGTAATATTTTTAACTTGACCGGTAATAACGTACAATATAGCATTAAGAATGGTACTCTTGCCTTTTCCTGACATACCAGATAACAGAACAATACCGTGTTCATCAAATGTAAAGGTCTGATTCTCCCAGCATTTAAAATTTTTCAAGCTAAGTGTAAGTGTCATGTTTTAATTTATCTATTCTATTCTTGATTATTTCAATTTTATATTTTTTAGGTACACCTAGACAGATCCGTACTAGTGCTGATCACCTCAATACCTATTTAAAAATTCCTAGTTAATTCAAAAACATGGATACCTTCCCATTTACATATGAAGTCGATACAAAGACAAAAAAGCTAGTTATCTTTGGTGATCAAGAGAGTATCACTGATTATAAAAATTCAATGCGTCGGATCGGAGCTCGATTAAATATCGCTAGGGGTGGGTGGACGTTTGAACTCGAAAAGTGGATGATGACCGATAATAAGGAAGCAAACATTGAAAAAATTGTCGATTACCTTGTTCGTAACAAGTTGACCAAAGTACAACGTCGTAATCGTGACAAAAATGATTCTGAACAGTCTGAACCAGAACTAGTAGTTGAACCTATACCAGTGGTCAGCAAGCCGGAAGCAAGTCATCCAGTCGAACCGAAAGAAGTCAGCAAGTTGGCTAGCAAGTTGGAACCGAAAGAAGTCAGCAAGTTGGCTAGCAAGTTGGAACCGAAGGAAGCCAGCAAGCCGGTAGTCGAACAGAAAGAACCCAACAAGTTGGCTAGCAAGTTTGAAGTAGACAGTAAACAACAAGAATTAAGTAAACTTGAACAAGAACTTAGCAAAAAGGAACAGGAATTACTAAAGAAAGAACAAGCGCTACTGGAAAAGGAAAAACAATTAGAGAAACCAAAGATGATCTTAGATGAATCCGACTCTGATTCCGAGACAGAAGATTGGAGTCGAATCAGTAAACATTCTCCCCGTCAAAAGTACACACCTCCAAAGAAGGAGAAGGAAAAGAAGAAACATACGGAGAGTAGTGTAATTTCACCTCAGATGAAAAAGAACACCAATGCAAAGAAGTACTCAGAGAGTAGTATTGCATCTCCACCAAAACGTAAAACAACCAAAAAGGTCAATCTCAGTGACATTGACGAGAGTCAATCAGAAGAACATAGTTACACTAGTAGTAGTAAGAAGAAGTATGTCTCTCCAAAGAAGAAGGGATCAAAAAACTATACAGTTCGGGATCCAAAAAAGCTAGAATTCTATAGAATGTTACAGACAATTGCTAGTTCAATCAAGACGAATAGTTCTGAGTCTGATTCAGACTCAAACTCTGGTTCTGGGTCAGACTCAGGGTCAGATTCTAAGTCTGGTTCTGACTCCGATTCGTCAAAGGCAAAAATGGATTCTCGTTCTGAATTTTCATCTGGTTCTTCCGATGACTTTCCGGTACCGAAACGAAATACAAAGAAGAAAACAAAGACACCGTCTCCCAAGAAACGTAGTGGAGGACAAAAACGACAAACGACACGACGTAGTCCATCTCCGTCTCCTCCAGCACGGCGGCGATAGGTATACAAATATCCAAAAATAGAGACTATAATTTTAAGTTCAAACTGATCTTAAAATTAGACGTTTTGGTTGTTTAATTTTATGATAAATCTTATAGCGTTGACTTTTTATCATAATTTTATATGATAAATCTAATTATATTAGCTCGCTTAGAAGCTTTGAACACTGATCGTGTTGTCACACACACCCTGGTTCTTGTTCGTCATTTCATAGGCAGTGTACTGGTAGTCCACTGGGTATTCAAGGTTAACACCAGCACCAACGCCAGAGTTGTCGCCATAAATTTCCATAAACTTGTTGAGCGTTGTTGAGTTCTCGTTCTCGCCAGCAATTGCTTGGAGGGCACCCTTGGACAACGCCGTCGGATCGGCTGGGGTGGAGAACCAGCCCTGGACAGGATTAGGGGCAACTGGGAGATCACCACGGATCAAGTCACGAGTACCGCGACCAGCAAATCGACCCACCTTCAAGGTAGTCGTAATAGCGCGATCAAACACCATGACTTCCTTGCCATCAAAGGGGTCCTTCATTTCACCGGCCATGACCAAGCCATCTTCCGGGGCGTTAACGTACTTGTCCATGGTCATCTGACGGGGCGAGGCCGAGTAATTCGATCCGAGCACTTGACCGCTCATGTACGGCTTTGACGGCTGTGCACAGGTGGATTGAGGAGCCGCATCATAATTCTCACGAATTGGGGTGCGGTTGCATTGGTAGCTTTCGGTGATGCCCATCTTGTCGAGGGATGGAGCATTGTAACGGAGCAACGAAGGCAAGTTCAAGCTAGGAGACATTTTAGGGACACTTTGGTTCAGATGAGGAGTAGGGGTAATGTAAGGCATATCGGCCACAGATGCAGCACCGAGACCCGAACCAGCCGAGCGACCACCCGCACTAGGGGCAAAGTGCTCTGTACGAGAGGGAGCGGGACCACTCTTGTTTCCGCACGCAATATTAGGGTATTGATCAATAGGAATAGCTTGGATATTTCCATGCACATCCTTTTTCACTTTTTCTAATTTACTATTTCGGTACGGGAACATAAAATCTTCACGAACACCTTTCTTCTTGGCAGCGTCGTTCATGCTTATTGCTAATGCAGCAATACCAACAGATCCAATCACAGCTAAAACAAAGTCGTTCATTTTTATAACAAGGAAAAAAATAAAAAACTAAAAATGATTATGAGCAATAGAAAAGTAGAAAAAGAAAAGAAAAAGATGTCAATCGTTTCGATTCTTACCAAAGATGTAATGCTTGAACCAAAACATCTTACCCCAGGTATCCATGATTTTGTATACGATATGATAAAGAAAAAATACGAAAAAAGCTGTTCCGATGAACATGGTTTGATTATATCAATTGACCGGATCGTTCGGATGGATAATCTTATCAACAAGGATTCCATTTTTATAACTTTCATGGTCACGTTTGAAGCACTTACACTTAAGCCGGTAGTCGGGTTAGAAATTTCATTTGTTCCGATCCTATTGATTCATAAAGGTATTTTTGGCAAGATACATGATTTTATTAATTTTTTCATCCCAGATATCAGTCTGGTAGAATCTGGATATAATCACGATACATCTGACAATTCATTTACACGAGTAGAAATTGTTGAGGAAACTATCAAAAAGAACAAGAGAAATGTAAAGGTAAAAAAGGAGATCAAACATAGTATTACCAAAGATAGTATGGTGAAAGTGATCATTGAACAGATAAAATATGACGCCATCAAATATAATTGTATCGTGAGATTGGTAGACAATGTGTGCGACTAAATTAAGGTTGAATTTCCACAACCCAAAACGGCTAATTTTAAGATCAGTTTGAACTTAAAATTAAATTATATTAGAATTACTCTGAATGAATTTCGGATCGGACTATTTGGTTCTTTTTGGGCTTTTTGAATTTTTTGAATTTTTTGTGCTTTTTGAATTTTTTGGGCTTTTTGATTTAGATAACAACTCTGGTGTACGAGAACCCGCCTTACATTCGGTTGTAGTATCTAGATAATACTTTATTGCAGTAATAAGAGCAGTAGTTGTCATCATGGAAGTTCCCCAACGGATCAAACTATCTTCTAACATGGTACCTTTCAGGACATGGTTGATGTCTGGAAGAAATGATAAAAATTCTTTTCGGAATAGCATATCATCGTACTGGTTTAATGCGTATACTTTTGTTAAAATCATTAATAAATTAATGATTGCCATACATTGCGTTGGTTTTCTAAAAATATTATAAATCATTTCTTTACCTGATGGGTAATACAAAAGATAATCACTCCAGGAGATTTGGGTAGACAAACCAAACGCAATCAAATTAGTAAACAATTCAACTGATTTTTTCTGGGGGTAAGATGCTTCATATGGAATAAATGTGTATAACTTTTCAGACAACTCGGTAATGGTTTTAGAGGTCTGAAAAGCATTCAACAAGTCTCCACATTCTTTCAGAAACAGTTTTCTGTACTTTTTATAATTATCCTTGGTGATGGGTTTATGAAAGATAGTAGACAAAAATTCACGAGAAATCGGAAGTGTTCCATCACATACAGACAAGTCTGGTTTTTTACGAATATTTGTATAGTCTAATAGGTTATACCAACCTTTCTTTACAGTTTCCATACTAACGTTGGTTTATGTAATATAACATAATAGATTTTAAAGAGAATGTTTAAGTAAAAGACACTAGTATGACGGATATACAGATACTAGAAAAATTTCATAAAACATTAGTATCTTTTTTTGATGAATTAATCGATATGTTTCCAGAAGAAAAAGAATTTATTCTCCTCCGCATTTTTGTAAAGGACCAGATTCCATCTACCCAGATCATGGGTTACTTTGTCAATGTTGCTGAAAACCAAGAAATCATGACTTCTATCGAAAAGCGTGATGACCAGTTTTTTCTTAAAAATGTACTTTTTTCACGTATTCACAAGTCTGATATTTTTAAGAATTTATGGGTAAGAAAACTTGATAAAGATGATCGTGTGATGATCTGGAATTGGATTGATCTATTTATGAAATTGACAAGGTCTTATATTGGAACCTTAAATCGGTCGAGTTCGTAAAGAGGTAAACATACTGGATGCCCCATCCTCATTGTTCTGGTGCATTGCAGCTTTCCTACTCCTGGGACATTATAGAAAAAATCAGTATTTGGTTCAGATATTGTACTACGTAGCACAATACGCAAGACAGACAATGTCATGTTTTGAGTAGAATGCATCCAGTAAGGGATCATGTCACCGCTAATGATCAGGTTAAACGGTACTGATGATAAAATAAATTCAGAATGAAATACTGGTTTGGTTCGCCTATATTCATCAATCAGATAATCTTTGAATGTCGTGACCCAATAATAGGGACTATTTTTATCGAGTTTATGATCTTTCATTTCCGTTCCTGACATGTATTGCAATTGGAAATTTGATGCAATCAAGTCTACTACAGGATTGGTGGGATCTGACGCATGAATAAACCGTTCCAACTGTTCTCGTAATGGCACCAGGTTAAATATATCAACTAGTCTATAGTTAATGATAGCATACTTATCTTTCCAAGTATCGTACATCTTTACAAACGTATTATATTTTTCTATAAATACATTTTTTGCGTCAAGATAACGTATGTATTCAGGGTGGTTCATTTGATCTGGAATAGGAGGTGATTCAACATCAATCCAATCTATCTCTACTGTGTAAGAAAAAGATACTTTAGAAGCATTAATGACATACGAATCAATAATTTTACGAAGACAGTCTACTGTAATCTTGTCAGACAATGAACTACTACCAACATCAACGCAGTATGGGATACCCCTAACAAGACCATAATCATTCACGCCAATATAAAATTCTGTTTCTGGAATACCGGCATTCCAGAATCCACACGCATAGCGAGGGAGATACTCAGTAAGATACGCGTCGAGATTGGACAAAACATCTCGATTAAACCCAAACTTGTTTGATTCACAATACTTTTCACAGTCATCTAGTGTAAAATCCAAACACTTTTTGAATAATGTAAAGCCTTTGTATTCTTTTTGAACGGTTTCTCTACCGATGTACTCGTTGTATGAGTATTTCATGATCTAATAAAAATAATGAAATACAACAACCATTATCAACTTTATAAAGTTGATAATTCGGTAATAGAAAAAAGAGTAAATAAAAATAAAATGGAGTCTCATCAGATGTTTTTAGGTTTTATAGCTCAACAGTCAAAGCCTGTTCGCGAACATATTTTAGAACTAATAAAACGTAAAGACTTGACAATGGAACAAAAAGTTGTACTGATTTCGGCTCAATTACGTGAGAAACAATCAACGATAGAAGAGAATACTGTTTCGACAGACTAATTTACAAAAATTATTTACAA
>TBL_comb47_HYPODRAFT_10002196_pt1 | contig 24293 bp, 18 predicted proteins | sample TroBogypolimnion_40_FD_10682 | JGI IMG/M metagenome (IMG submission 10682)
GCAGGACCGGCAAGCCGGTAAATATCAAAAAAGGACAGTTCATGGCGGCCGAAGATATGAAAGGCACCATCGAAAAAGTGCGTTCAACCGGCAACCAGCAGGTAATGCTGACCGAACGCGGAACCAGTTTCGGCTATCATAATCTGGTGGTGGATATGCGTTCGCTGGCAATCATGCGCGAAATGGGAGTCCCGGTGGTATTTGACGCGACTCACTCGGTGCAACTGCCGGGCGGGCTGGGCGATTCTTCCGGCGGTCAGCGCCAGTTTATCCGTCCGCTGGCGAGAGCCGCCGCTGCAGTCGGCATTGACGTATTGTTCGCCGAAGTTCACCCGAATCCGGAAAAAGCGATGTCGGACGGGCCTAATTCGCTATGCTTTAAAGACATCAGAACCGTATTGACAGAGGTAAAAGCAGTTTATGATCTCACAAAAAAAGATTGATAAAATAAAAGCGCTGGTGCTGGACATTGACGGCGTTCTCACTGACGGACGTCTCGGTTACAGCGCCGGTGATGAAATTAAATTTTTCCATGCTCGCGACGGACACGGCATCAAGATGGCGATCCGCGGCGGAATCCTGGTGGGAGTATTGTCCGGACGGATAGCGGAATCCAACCGCAAACGCGCTAAAGAGCTGGGATTCAGCTTCTTTTACGAAGGCCAGAAGGACAAGCGGAAAGCGTTCGAACTGCTGCTGAAAGAGCAGAATCTCGAAGCCGATGAATGCCTTTATATGGGCGACGATGTAGTTGATCTGCCGCCGATGCTCAAGTGTGGGATTGCGGTCACGGTGGCGGACGCCCCGGAATATATGGATAAATATTGTGATTTCCGTACCGTCAAAGGCGGCGGACAGGGCGCGGTCAGGGAAGTGATTGACTGGCTGTTGATGAAACAAGGTAAATGGGATCAGCAAATGGAGCGTTATATATCCTGATGATTAACATAAAAACAATTTTAGCATGGTTCGTGCTGCTTGCGCTGGCGCTGCCGGCGATTGAGGTTTCCGGCGCCGGTGATAATATACATTCGCTGAAAACAATCAACGCCCGGCTGCCGATATACAATAAAGACCATTTGCAATTCTTCGTTTACAGCCATGAACTGGTGCGGCAGGGCAACAAGATTGACGCCCAGGATGCGATAATTGACATCATCCGCAAAGGCATAAATGTTGACAGCATCAAATACATGGACAAGGTTAAACTTTATCCGCTGGGAACGCCCGCGGCCCAGGTGCTGGATTTCTGGAAAGACAAACTGCACAGCGAAGGCATCATCATGTCGCCCTCCGCCCAGATAGACCAGAGCAGCAAAACTGCCTCCGGCATGGACAAAGTATATTTCCGTTCTCCGATTATGGACCTCGACGGCGTCGGATTCCTGGCTAATTATGATAAGCGGAATGTCCTTATCCGGAAGGATGTCCAGATCGTTATCCGGATGGAAGCGGCGGAGGCCGCTCAGAAAAAATCCGGCAAAGCCTCTTCCGGGTCTTCGTCCGGCGATGTTGACGTAACTTCCGATACCATGTTTATTGATTTTGAAACTAATATCGTCACCCTGGAAGGCAATGTCAAAGTCAATGAGTCCAGATTCAATATTGACTGCAACAAGCTGATTCTTTATATGAAAGCCGGCGCGGTCGAAGGCCTTTCCGACTTGAAAGGCAATGCCGCTAAACCCGAACCCCAAAAAGACGCAGTGAAGAATAAAAAAGATGACAATGAGCAGGCTCTTTCCAAAATAGTCTGTCTCGGGAAAGTGGTGATAACCCGTAAACTCAGTAAAGAGGACTTGGACAAAGGCGCTCAAGTAGCCAAGGCCGGAAAAGCAATTTATGATTTGAATACCCAGCAGATTGTATTGACTGAGGACAAACCTTCCATTGCCCGCGGCAATGATACCGTAACCGGCAAAACCATTACGCTATGGCGTGAAACCGAACGGATGCAGGTGGATAAAGATGCCCTGATCGTAATGAAAATCCCGAAGAAGGCGGAAGAAAAAGCCAAACCGGAAGCCTTGAAACCGACCGAGATCTATTCCGATTTCATGGATATCGACTATCCCGGAAATCTGGCCATATTTACCGGCAACGTCAAAATCAATGACGTCATGATGGACGTGGATTGCCATAAAATGACGATCTATCTTGAAGACCGCCCGGAAAGCGCGAAAAAAACCAAAACCGCCAATTTGCAATCCGAACAGGCCCTGACCGAAAATGTCAAAGCCACCAAGGACGTATCTCAAATCATTTGCGTCGGCGATGTGGTGGTTTCCCGCAAAGCCGCATCCGACAGCGATGAAACCGCTTATGCCGACAAAGCCGTATATAACCTGAAAGAGAGCAAAATAATTCTTTCCGGCAACAATCCCAATAACCCGATTATCATCCGCGGCAAAGATTCGGTAAGCGGACAACTGGTCACCATCTGGGTCGATCAGCAGCGGATGAAAGTTGACAAGAACAGCAAGATTGTCCTGGAATCCATGAAGTCCGGCAAAATGTCCGGAAACGACCAGTCGCCGTCAAAGGGCGCGGCGGTGGTCACTTCTGATTATTCCGACATTAATTACGGCAGCAACGAAATGAGTTTTGACGGCAAAGTCAGGGTAAAAGATCCGCAAATGGACCTGGTATGCCAGAAAATGAAAATCTACCTTGAAGAAAAACCCGGCGCCGTTAAAAAAGCGGCTAAAACCGAGGACCCGATGGATCAATTGCAAGGCGGGAATGCTCAGAAAGACGTTTCAAAGATTGTCTGTACCGGCGACGTCCAGGCGGAAGACCCCAAAATGACGCTGAACTGCGATACGCTGACGATTATGATGGCGGACAAAAAACAACTGTCCGAGCAAACAAAGGCCGAAGCTATCGGGCCGATGGGCTCGGACGGCAAACGCGAAATTTCACGGCTGATTTGTGACGGACACGTCAAACTTGAGTCCAAAGAGCAGAAAGCCGATGACAAAGCCAAAGCCGCGGCGGTTAGTCCCGACGAAGGAATACAGGGCGTAATCAAAAAAGGCCCTGCCGGCAAAACTGTCGTCAATGCTGATATGGCGGACATCCGGCCTCCGGAAAATTACGCGGAACTCATCGGCAAAGTGATGGTTGACGAACCGCGAGTCAATCTGCGCTGCAAGAAAATGCTGATTTATGCCAATGAGCTTAAGCCTGAAGGACAGATGAAACTCTCCGGCGATATTGACGATGAAGAAAAGGTCAGCCCCGACGAAGCGCCGCGGCGCATCAGCCTGGGCGCCGGCAAGGAATTAGACAAAATTATTTGCCTTGATGACGTCGTTATCCAGCGCAAAGGCGGCGAAAAGCGCGAACAGGCTACCGGCTCACATGCGCTCTACGAAGTCATGGAACGCAAGATCACCCTCACCGGAAAACCGGAAAAAATGCCGACGATGGAGCAGGAAGGCACCGTTATGGAAGCGGAAAAATTCATTTTATTCCTTAACAGTGAAAAGGTTGACGCCGTCGGCGGAAAATTGAAAGAGGCAAAAATGCCGTCCATGAAAAATACTCCCGCCAAGTCGTCAAAATAAAAATTTAGCTTAACCTGGATTATTCAGGTGAACCCGGCTTGAAGATAATATATTTTGTGATAGTTTTACGGCATTACGGAAAAGTTTGAAAAGTGACAAGTTCGGAGTACGGCCCCTCAGTGGGCGGCGTATAATTATCCATAAGAAGGGAAGTGAGAAGGATGGAAGAGACCAAAAGCGATGATTTCCTGATCAAAGCGGAAAATCTGGTCAAAGCCTATCATGGCAAACGCGTGGTCAACGGCGTGTCAATGAACGTCAAGGCGGGAGAAGTCGTCGGACTGCTCGGCCCCAACGGCGCCGGAAAGACCACGAGCTTTTATATGATTATGGGCCTGATTAAACAGGATACCGGAACCATCCATTTCCGGGGCCTGGATATTTCCAGAACCCCGATGTACAAGCGCGCCAGGCTCGGCATGGGATATCTGGCCCAGGAACCTTCAATTTTCAGAAAACTCACAGTCGAACAGAACATCATGGCGATTCTGGAAACCCTGGATATCTCCCGCAAAGAACGCCGGGAGCGTCTGGAAGAGCTCCTTAACGAACTCGAATTGGCGCCGTTGTCCAAACAAAAAGCCATGACGTTAAGCGGCGGCGAACGCCGCAGGCTGGAGATTACCCGCGCCCTGGTCACCAATCCTTCATTCATTCTGCTGGACGAGCCGTTCAGCGGCGTTGACCCGATCGCGGTTTACGACGTTCAACAGATCATCGGGCAGTTGAAGCAGAAAAATCTCGGTATCCTGATCACTGACCATAATGTCAGGGAAACTCTTTCGGTCGTGGACCGGGCATATCTGATGAGCCAGGGGAAGATCATGCTTGAAGGAGACCGCAATTTCCTGGTCAATGACGATAAAGCCAGGGAAGTATATTTAGGCCCTCAATTTACGATGTAATTATTTTTTTAAACACCAAACCATATTAGGAGGTTAATTATGATCACTATCACCGGACGTCATCTCACTGTTACGGATGCCATGAAAAAGCATGTCGAAGGCAAACTCAACCCCGTTATCGAGTCTGTCCCCAATCTTAAAATCACGTCAGTCAAGGTTATTCTGGAAATGGAGAAAAGCCGCTGCAAAGCGGAAATCCTGCTCAACATGAAAAACCATGATATGGAAGCTGTCACCGAAACCTATGACATGTATCAGGCCATTGACATGTCTGTCGAAAAAATTGATGTCCAGATCCGCAAACTGATCGACAAAGTCCAGGATCATCATCGCGGCAAGGTTTCCAAAGAAGTCGGCATCGAAGCCGAAGTTGAAGCCGAAGCCGAAGCAGAAAAAGAGTAATCAGCCCATTGATTTTTCGCGCCGCGGAGGTAAATACCCCTGCGGCTTTTTTATTGGCGTACCCGGCAGGACGCACGACTCATAGCCATCAAGCTAACCCAAGATGAACTCATTTGAACACCCAATATCCAACACTCAATTTCCAACCGGGGAAGGGCTGGAGCGAACTTGGACATTGGATATTTCCCGCAGCCGCGGGATCCCGCCTTGCGGGACGCATTATTGGATATTCGGTTCAAAAAATTCTTAGCTTGATAGTGATGGCGCACGACTCCGAGACTTAGAGACCTCCCGCGCACAACGTTTTAATTCTTTATAAGATTTTCAAACAACATTTTGGACATCCATAAACAGCCCGTAGTCAAAATAAATCAAGACAAATTGATTCTGGACACCACATGAACACTCCGAGACTTTAGAGTCCTGTTGAACATAATGCTTTTTTCTTCCCTGCTTTTTCAAACTTTAGAACTCCAGAACTTCCCCATCCCCATTTTGGACACCATTTAACAGCCAGTAGTCAGTAGTCAGAATTCAGTAGTCAGAATAAATCAAGACAAATCGATTCTGGACACCACATGAACACTCCGAGACTTTAGAGTCCTGTTGAACATAATACTTTTTGCTTTCCTGCTTTTTTAAACTTTAGAACTCCAGAACTTTAGAACTCCAGAACTTCCCCATCCACATTTTGGACACCCAACACCCACATTTTGGACACCATCAGCCTTGTTTTAACCACAGAGGCACAGAGACACAGAGAAAACATTTTCTTCGTTTTGGACACCCAACATCCACATTTTGGACACCCGTTCCCCTTGCTTTTACCATTCACCATTCACCATTCACCATTCACATTCTGGACATTTTGGACACCTGTTCCGTTGTAGCGCCCTCTCTCTGAGAGGGAAGATTTAAACCCCCGTCCGATACGGACGGCACTACAAAAAACACATTTTGGACACGCACTGAACACATTTTGGACATCCCTGCGCCAGCGAATAAACCGGACAGCCGTCCGATTTTGGACACCCGACTCCGAGACTTTGGAGTGTCCTTGAGCGGAGCCGTCTTTAACCACGGAGGCACAGAGACACGGAAAAATCTTTATTTTCTTGCTTTTACCATTCACCAATTACCATTCACCATTCACGTTCTTTATCCCGCAGTCGCGGGAGACACCCGACTCCGAGACTTTAGATAGTTATTGAACATAGGCATTTTCAGTTTTCCCTTGTCTTTACCATTCACCAGTTACCATTCACCAGTCACGTTCTTTATCCCGCAGTCGCGGGAGACCCCCCGACTCCGAGACTTTAGATAGTCATTGAACATAGGCATTTTCAGTTTTCCCTTGTCTTTACTATTCACCAGTTACCATTCACCAGTCACGTTCTTTATCCCGCAGTCGCGGGAGACCCCCCGACTCCGAGACTTTAGATAGTCATTGAACATAGGCATTTTCAGTTTTCCCTTGTCTTTACCATTCACCAGTTACCATTCACCAGTCACGTTCTGGACATTTTGGACACATGCTCCCGTTGTAGCGCCCTCTCTCTGAGAGGGGGATTCCGAGCCATTCCGTCCGATACGGACGGGCACTACAACAAAGCCCATTTTGGACAGCCCCTGAGTGCATTTTGGACACTGCTCACCCTTATTTTGGACACCCGACTCCGAGACTTTAGATAGTCATTGAACAGAACCATTTTTACCACAGAGGCACGGAGACACAGAGAACACATGATTTCCGTTTTAAATCCGGATTCCACACTTTTCATTTTTTTTCCGGGAACGCCGGTCTCCGTACCGGCAGGCTGTTTCTCATTCCAGTCATATATGATGCGTTTCTTGAAAAAGCCGGTACGGAGACCGGCGTTCCCGGGGGGCGTGCCGTCGCTCGTCTGTAATTGTAAATAATTTTTCCATAAAGTTAATCCAATCCTTAATTTCCAGAAAAAGGCTGCTATTCTTTCATTTTCAATTTTCCACTTTCGCTTCTGAACGCATTTCCGAATGTTAGATAGCCTCTGAACATGCACCATATCATTATTCCCCTTATTCTCATCGGATTTTGCCGATAGCATCGCGCATTTGCGGACCGTTAGAGAGTCGAACGAAGCGGCTTTCGTTTTTCAACTATTCACCAGTCACTATTCACCAGTCACCAGTCACCAGTCACCAGTCACTATTCACCAGTTACCTAATTGTCCCTACACATATAGTAATTTTGTCAATAAAATGACGTGTAAATAGTTTAAAGTAAGGATGTTGAATCAAGTTTTTTGAAAAAATCAAACAGGGCTTGCCCGCCGCAGGCGCGGGAGCATGAAGAAAATGAAGCCAAAACCTGGGAGCGCCGGTCGTCTGACCGGCTTTATGATTTAAAACGAAAGGCAAGCTGGAGTAATTTTCAAACCGTGACAATTTGTCACGATTTCATCGTTTGTTTCGTTCATATTTTTACCTCCGGCAACTTCCCGCTACATGCTTTATCGCAGCGTGAGACCGCTTAAGTTCTTGCTCCGCCCGGCTTAAATCCAGCTCGCCCTTAAACGCCCGCTGGCTCAGGGAGCCGTAGAGGTTTTCCAGTTCGGCGAGGCTTTCGGTGCTTTTTGCTTTGAGCGATTCCACTTTTTCGACGATGGCGGCAAATTGGTTTTGGAGTGGGAGCGGAGGTTTGGGAACTTGCAAGTTCCTTAAAATATCAAGGTTGATATTCTTTTGTGCCGCTTGTGGAGCGTTTTTTTCAAGAATCATTTGAAAGAACCCAAACAGATGATGAATGTATAAAATATTTGTCTCATTATTATATGTAGTAAAACCAACAACACTATCAGGGAAGCAAGCATCAAATGTCAATATGCCTGTTTTGGCGATATTGGCGGCAATTGTAATACATAATGTTCCCGCTTTCCACATTTTACTTTGCTTAAATCCAAGCTCGGAGTATGTTTGAGAATATTCAGTAATATAAGTTCCAGAGTTTGAGACTTCTCCTGTTTGTATTAAAGGATATTTTCCTCCGAGTAATTGAGGCGCATTTCTTGGTCTATGCTTTGAGACCCCCCTATCAAGAGAACCCAGTTTTGAAAGAGGGACTCGTTCCCACCCCTTCTCATTCCTTACTGGGTCGCCGAACATCTCCAGGAAAGTACTCTTCAAGAGTTCATCCAACGCTTTGATGCTTGCTTTGCGTCGGGCAATCAGCTTTTCCGCACGGGTGAGGATGGCGGCAATCCGGATTTGGTCGTCAAGCGGCGGCAGGGGGATTGGGAGATTTTCGATTTCAGATTTATTGATTGATGAGAAAACTGAACCCTTCGTTCCACATATTCTTTCCTGCATTGATGAAAGGTATAGATACAAATAATTGCAGTCTATTTTTTCCCCGGACCTTATTGCTGCTAAGCCTCGACCGATGCAACATTCTTGTGTTGAAAAATTTACTGGTCCGACAGGAGCACGAATTGACATTAAAATATCATTTTCTTGAGCAATTTTAGTAACAGACGTTGTCCATGTTGCAGGTGCGCCAATATATTTTTCTGTAAAATCTTTTTTGCCTTGATAGAAAGGCAAACCCTCTCTATTATTATTATAAAACTGACCTTCAGGAGATTGGCCGGCAATCACCTTGCATAGCTCGCCTAATCGTTTAATTTTCAAATTCATTAATATATTCTCATAGACTTTTTCGAGCAGTTTTTTTACTTGCAACGATTATTGATAGAATCTCGTTCATTTCCCTATATAAAGGATATATCAAATTCTTATACTCGTTATTTAACTCTTGAATCAGTTCAAGCCAATATAAAGTTTCGTCAGCTTCCTCTTCAACAATCCCTAGTTTAGCTATAAAATCAGCCATTGATTTAGCCCGACACACTGCTCTATAATTTGCTCCTACCGAAGTAGCAGAACGAATCAACTGTTTCCCGATAACATGGAATTTAGTCTGTGAAGGTAATTGATCACAAAATTCAATTATTTTGACAGCTAAAATTTTTGTTCTTTTTTTTATTTCTTCCTGCATAATATCCTCTTCATCAATCGTCAATCAGAAATCGCCAATCGAAAATTAAATTATCCCAGTAATTGAATACATTTTCTTAACTTTCCTGTAACAATCCAATTGTGAACGCAGTGCGTTCACAATTAACTGGATAAAATTTCGCATACAAATTTCCCAGCCCAAAACTTTTTGTCTCACAGAGAACACGAAGTACACCGAGAATAAAAAGTTTTCCCTTTGTGAGCTTTGTGTTCTTCGTGAGAGTCGGTCTTTATATTGCTCCATTGATTACTCGCTTAATGCCGTTTTTCAGCAGGGTTTCATTGAAATTGATCAGCAATCCCAGTTTTTTGCCGGATAGCCTGATATAAGTCAGCAACTGTTTTAAATGTATGTCTTCAATTTGTCTGACGGATTTTAATTCCAGGATGATCGAATCATTGACGACTATATCGGCGCGGAAACCTTCATCAATGGTAATCTGATTGTAAATTACCGGGATCATTTTCTGAGTTTCAACCGTCAGTCCGGCGTTTTCCAGTTCATAAACGAGAGCTTTTTCATAAGCGGATTCCAGAAGGCCGGGGCCGAGGGCGGAATGCACCTTGATTGCCATGCCGATAATATTGGCGGAGAGTTCATTTTCGTTCATACTTCACCTTTTAAATTCTTTAAATCCGTTATTTCTCACAGAGTACACGAAGTACACAGAGAGTTTTTTATTATAAAACTGTTAAATCCTTGTCTCTCACAGAGTACGCAAAGTACACAGAGAATTCACTTTGTGAGCTTGGTGTTCTCCGTGAGAGGCAGTCTTTATCCCAGTATTTTCTCCAGCTCACTCATCTCTGTATTTATCTCTTTTTCCATTGCTTTAAGCTTCGCCAGTATCTCCGCCGGTTTTTCGTAGGCGACTTCTTCAAATACATCCTCTTTGTATTTGCTCATGCTCAACACATAGTTTTCCGCGACAATCTTGGCTTTCGGCACAAAGAAGAACTTTGCTTTGCGGTCATTCTCTTTTTGACAGTCACGTTGTTTATACTGCGTGACAATATTCTGCAAATCGCCATAGCCTTCCAGTTTGGTCCGCTTGTCGTCCAGGCTGTAGCCGTCGCTTTGCATATCGTAGAACCAGACGTTTTCGGTTTCGCCGCCTTTGGTGAAAATCAGAATGGCGGTGCTGACCCCGGCGTAGGGTTTAAACACCCCGCTCGGCATGGCGATAACGGCTTTCAGTTCGCAGTTGTCAACGAGTATTTTCCGGGCTTCGACAAAGGCTTTGCCGCTGCCGAAGAGGACGCCCTGCGGCACAATCACGCCGGCGGTGCCGCCCATTTTCAACAGCCGGTAAATATTCTCGACGAAGAGCAGTTCGGTTTTGGTGGTGCCCAGCGTGAGCGATTCGTTGATGTCGCCCTTGTCAATGCTGCCGGTAAAGGGCGGGTTCGCCATAATAATCTGATATTTATTGGACTCGGTAAAGCCTTTGCTCAGGGTGTCTTTGTAATCAATATGGGGAGTATCCACGCCGTGCATCATCAGGTTCATCAGTCCCAGCCGCACCATGGTCACGTCAATATCGTAGCCATACAGGCTGTCATTCAGGATGTCGCTCACTTTTTTAGTCAGGCGTCCGCTGATCGAATTGCGGATAAAGCCGTCTTCGTCGGGCTGGAGTTTCTGCTTATCTTTAACCAGTTGAGTCACCATATACTGATAAGCGCCAAGCAGGAAGCCGCCGGTGCCGCAGGCGGGGTCGGCAATCCGGTTGCCGAGCTGCGGTTCGACCAGTTCGGCAATGAGTTTGATGATATGGCGGGGCGTTCTGAACTGTCCGTTTTTTCCGGCGGAAGCAATTTCAGAAAGCAGCATTTCATAGACGTCGCCCTGAATATCCTGAAACGCCTGGCCGCCGCTTTGCGCGTCCTTTTCAATCTCCGCGAAGATTTCTTCAATGGTGGACATGGCTTCGACCAGCAGTGCCGGTTTCGGGATGATAAACACCGCGTTCCGCATGTGATGGGTGAATGGCGATTCCGCGCCGTTGAGCTGTTTCAGGAACGGAAAGACCTGCATCTGGACATGATTCAGCATCGCTTCCGCCGACATCCGTTTAAAATGGCTCCAGCGCAGGGTCTGTTTATCCACTTTTTGGTTAGTGCCGGGGAGGGTAAACTTGCCGTCGAATTTAGAAATATAGGTTTCGCCGGTGAATTCGGCGTCGGCTTTCTGCTTTAAATCGAGGTCGTCCAGCCGTTTCATAAAGAGCAGATAGGTAATCTGTTCAATGGCGGTGAGCGGATTGGAGATGCCGCCGCTCCAGAATTTATTCCATAGTTGATCAATCTTGCCTTTGAGCGCCGAGTTGCTTTGTAACATTTACTTATCCTTTTTACGTTCAATAATCTGCCAATAGCCGCTTTTAGTAGCGCCGACATGTATGATAATTCCGGCTTTTTCCATCTTCGCCAAATGGTATTTAATCCCGCCCAAAGTCAGTCCGACCAGCAAAGCTATCTCTTTTCTGGCTATCCTGGGATTTTCCTTAATCAGGTTAATTATTTTTTCTTGGGTAGTCTTCGGACTAGTTTCCAGGGTGGTTTTTCCGGTTTCTAGGCTAGTTTTCCCAGTTTCTAGGCTAGTTTTTCCGGTTTCTAGGCTAGTTTTTCCGGTTTCTAGGCTAGTTTTTCCGGTTTCTAGGGTGGTATTTCCGGTTTCTAGGGTGGTATTTCCGGTTTCTAGGGTGGTTTTTCCAGTTTCTAGGGTGGTATTTCCGGTTTCTAGGGTAGTATTTCCAGTTTCCAGGGTAGTTTTTCCAGTTTCCAGGGTGGTTTCTTGGGTAGTCGTCTTACCGTCCACCATTTTCTGTGGAATTCTTTTAAAAATCACGGTAAAGAACGCATCGCAGTCGAAAACCGGCTCAGGGTTCCCCGCCTTTGCCAAAGCTTTCCTGATCCGGTAAATGCCCGTTCCCATTTTTTCGATATAATTGGCCCGCTGAAGCAGTGAAGCGATCAAGGGATTCCGGCAGACGCTTAAAGTTCCGAATTTTTCCGGCGTCAAACCTTTAGGCAGGCCGCCGGGATTGGTAATCTGAACGCGGTCATCGAAGACCTCAACCATGATATTGGCGCCCTTTTCAAAATAATCGCGGTGACAGACGGCATTGACCACGGCTTCCCGCAAAGCGATCTCGGGGATTTCAAGAATCTCCTTTCTGCGGAGGCTGGTAATTTCATAACGCAGATTCAGATGTTTTTTTAAGAACAGAATCGCGTCTTCGATATTCGAGATAAGATCGCCGGCATAATCTTTTTTATCCAGCACCGTTACTTTTTCAGTCCCTTTATACAGGGCGCAGGTAATATTCGCAAAATAAAGATGAGGGCTTAACTGTTCACTGAATGCCAGCAATCCAGCATTATTGAAATACAATTTTTGATTTCTGTGAACAAGCACGCCAAGGTTTTGCAGTATTGCATTATCATTCATAGTCCTTGTGATGCGGGCAAGTTCGAGAAACCGGTGGAATATTTCCGGCACAAAATAGTTTTCATACGCGACATCATCCCGGATAATCTCGTCAAAACGGACTTTGCCCTCCGCCTGAATGAATTCGGTAATCTCGCGAGTCGTCATTTTCTGGGAATTAGCGCCTGTCCGGATATAAAATCCTTTTGCGCAACGGTACGGTTTATTAAGGCCTTCCCTGACATGAATAATCATCAAATTTTCATAATGCTCTATTTTAACAGGAACTTGCGGGTCGCAACTGTTCGCAAAATCCTGAATTTGTGAAACAAGAGTGTTTGACGAAATCACGCCTTTAATTTCAGAAGCATCCGTGATACCGACAAAAATTCGTCCGCCTGAAGAATTGGCAAAAGCAACCATTTCCTTCGGCAAATCGGAATTAACGTTTTCCTTAAATTCAATCGTGTATCCTTCGCCTTCCTGTAAAATAAGGTTAAGTTCATTTTTATTCATCATGCCACCAGATTTTGAGTTAGTTCTACGATTTCATTGATTTCCGCGGGCGTAAAGAGTCCACGGATGCCCTGCGGGTGCAATACCGTAAAGGGGGATTCTATCAGATCCCGTTTTTTGACAGACTCTCTTTCCAGGATATATTCTTTTAAAAGACTTAAAAATTCCAACTGCCGCGAGGACAGATAGGAATGATTTTGGATAAATTGTTCAAACGCATGGCCGACGGCATCCGGGAAACTTTCCAGTTTTTCCAGGCCCAGGATATGCCGGATGAACTGGATGAACTTTGCCTTGCGGTTTTTGTACACGCTTTTCAGCAGTTCTTCGGTGATATGCGGGTGTTCATCGTGCAGCATGGCCGCCAGTTCCTCCGCCTCCGCCGCGGTAATCGCTTTCCCGGCTTTGATTTTCTGCAAAATCGGATTGCTCTCAGTCAATTCCGTGATGAGTTGCTCCACCATTTCGCGGTATCTGGAAACGCTGACCGCCGAGTGCTCCGGCCCGAATTCCACCATTTTTTTGGTCTTCAGCAAATCGGTTAAATCCAGATGGGCGGGGCCGATAATTTGAACGCTTTCGCGATATTTCATCAGCGGCGACAACTTTTCGGCGAGTTCGTCAAACGTATCGTCAGTCGCCTTCGCCCAATAGTGATTGGTTTGCGCCTGCTGGATAACCGCCTCTTCCCTGGCGACGGTATTGACCGACAGCGGAAGTTCGGCAAGCTGTTCGACGATATTATCCTTTAATACTTCGAATTTCTCTTTTTCATCCGCCAGTTTAGCCAATGAGGTTTCCAGCAAATCTTTCTGAAACCGCATCGCCTTGAAATCAGTCTGTGAAATCGTTCTGAACAGCGGTTTAATGTTATTGCGCAAAAACTCAATTTTCTCATGCGTCAAGGTTGTCCAGAAATTATCCTCGGCGAGTTTTTCCAAGTCGGCGGCGGCCTCTTGAATCACCACCGAATTTTGGGGGAGTTCCTGGATTTGCTGCCGCAGTTTGCCGATTTCCTTTGCGGCAATTGCCTCATGCCGCGTGTCGATAGCCTTTTCAATTTTATCCAGCCGGATGCCGAAGAAACGCACGGGTAGCGGAATTTGCGCCGCTGGTTCTTTGCCTTTTGGATTGAGTTTAAAATATTCAAAGTTGTCCCAGCAGTCCAGAATCAGGAATTTATCTTTTGCCGTACACCATGACTTTGGTTTATTCGTTTCCAGCAGGCGGGTGCCGCGTCCGATCATCTGCCAGAATTTAGTATAGGAATAAACTGGTTTGGCAAAAACCAGATTGACGACTTCGCGGATATCAATGCCGGTATCCAGCATGTCCACGCTGAGGGCGATGCGCGGCAGGTCGTTATTGGTGAACTGGTCCAGCAGCCCGCCCTTGCCGTAAACGCGCGGGTCGTCGGAGACCAGCACTTTCGCCAGTTCGCCTTTATATTCAGGGAAGAGCGAATCGAAGATATGTTCCAGCCGGCGCGCATGGGGAATGGACGAGCAGAAAAAGATGGTCTTGCCGGGCAATACGCCGTCGGCGTCTTTGATGGATTCCTCCATGAACTCTTTGACGATAAGCGCGTTGGTGCCTTTATTGGTGACGGTCTTTTCCAGTTCGGCGCCTTCAAAATTGATCTCGGCAACCTCTTTGCCTTCCAGGAGCAGCTTTTTCTGGTCTTCCAGCGAGATGGTTCGTTTGCTGATGCCTTCATCCTGGAATTTGGTATGGATCTTCATCACCTGGAAATTGCACAAATAAGGCGGAATGTTATTAACCGCTTCTTCGTAAGTGTAGGCAAAAGTGGGAATGCCGTCATCGCAGTTAAACAGCTTGAACGTGTTGTGGTCAATGACGTCGGTCGGCGTCGCGGTCAGGCCGAGGCTGATGGCTTTGAAATAATCCAGCACTTCGCCGTAGGTGTTATAGATGGAGCGATGACTTTCGTCAATCACAATCAAATCAAAAAAATGCGGCGACAGGGTATTGCCTTCTTCCCGGATAATGTTGAGCATGGTCGGATAGGTTGAAATATAGATGCGGCGGTCCAGGGCAATGAGCTTTTCACCGGTTTTCGGCCAGCGCGGTTCATTGGGCAAATGCTCTTTGAAAGCCGCCAGTCCTTGATCCCGCAGCGCGATTCGATCCACCAGAAACAATACCCGTTCGACATAACCGGCGCGCATCAGCGCGTCAACCAGGGCAATACAGGTTCTGGTCTTGCCGGTTCCCGTAGCCATGACCAGCAGGAAATTGCGCTGTTTCTTTTCAATGCCTTCCATCACCGCGCGGATGGCGCGGATCTGGTAATCCCTGCCGGCGATTTTCGTATTTATCAGCTCATCCGCCAGCCGTTTTTTATATTCCCGGATGTGCTGAAACCGTTCCAGGTCATCGCGTCGGGGAAAACCGGCAACTTTGCGGGGCGGGTAATTATCCAAATCCCAGAAGTAAATATCATGGCCGTTGGTGTAGAAGCAAAAGGGCAGTTTGCAGGCATATTGCCGCTGGATGTTATAGCAGTATTGCTTGGCCTGTTCCCGGCCGATAGCGGCGTCTTTGGAAGTTTTTTTAGCTTCCACCACCGCCAGCGGTTTGCCGTCTCTGCCCAGCAGCACATAATCACTGAATTGATGGCCGCCGTAAGGGGTTCGCGGTTCCGCCACGCCCTCCGGCAGCGGCACGGAAATGTCAAATTCCTGCAAGACTTGAGAAAGATTACTCAAATCCCACCCGGCGGCATGAAGTTTAGTGTCAATCAATTCTTTTCGTGTGTCCGCTTCAGATTTCATCGCTTCTCTGTTATTGTTTCCGGCATACTATCCCGCAACGTTTAAGCACATTTTAAAATAACATCTAACCAGCAAAAGGCAACAAAAATTATCAGGCAACATGCAAAATATGTTTGTATTTCGCATGGTTAAATCCGGGCAGTTTGTGCTTATGCAGAAATTGCCTGACTTGTGAGGATAAGCGCAATGCCGGATTGCGCCTTGACATTTTCCTTGCTCGCCTTATTTTATGATTCGTGTTCTAAAACGGAGGAGAATCATATTTTGTTATGGCTGTAAGCAATTTAAAAATATCGCTGGCGGCGAACTATGATCCGGAACTTATTCCGGAGATTGCCAAATATCCGGTGGATGAAGTTTATGGGAAATTTCCCGCCGACGGCATCAGCGGCGGCAGGCCGCGCTATATGGCAACTCCCGTTTCGCAAAGCGCGCTGCGGGATTATGTTCAACTCCTCGACCGGCACGGCATCGCGTTCAATTATCTGATTAACGGTTCCTGCATGGGTAACCGCGAATGGACCGGAAGCTGGCAGAGAAAAATAATGTCTTTGCTCGGTAAAATACAGGATATGGGCGTCCGGCGGCTTACGGTATCTACTCCTTATCTGCTGGAACTGGTGAAGAAAAGATTCCCTGAATTCAGGGTCAGGATCGGGATTTATGCGCAGGTTGACACGCCGTCGCGCGCGAAATTCTGGGAGGATTTGGGCGCTGACTCCATCACGCTGGAGAGTTTTTCCATCAACCGGGATTTCCGCCGGCTGGAGTCAATCCGCAAGTCGGTCAAGTGCGATCTGCAATTGATCGCCAATCACGCCTGTCTGCCCAACTGCCCGATGCAGAGTTATCATCAGAACGGTTTTGCGCACGCCTCGGACAACTCCGGGGGTTTGTTTATAGATTACTGTTTTCTGCGCTGTTCCCGGAAACGGCTGGAGGATACTTCACTCTACATCAAGGCCGGTTGGATACGTCCGGAAGACCTTCATGCTTATGAGGAACTGGGCTACACGACATTCAAACTGCTGGAACGCGGTATTCCGTCCGCCGAACTCCTGAAAAGAGTGAAAGCCTACAGCGAGGGTCAGTCGCCGGAAAATCTCGCGGAATTGATTCTCTCCTGCGGGTTTAGTGAACCTCAGAAGAAAGAAAGCTGCTGGGCGTTGCGTAATTTCTTCAGGCCGTGGCAGGCGAATCCGTTAAAACTTAAAAAACTGCTTGATTTGGCACGTCATCAAGGCATGAGTTTTCCCAAACCGGCAAGCGATATTAAGATTGATTCCAGGCGGATACCCGCGGACTTTATTGACGGTTTCCGGAAACGCGACTGCATGATGCTGGACTGCAAAGAATGCGGCTACTGCGAGAAGATAGCCCGCGATGCGGTTGCGGTTTCGTCGTCTTTCCGGGAAGAATCCCTGAAGCGTTTTGCCGATATCGAAAATTTGCTGGCAACAGGAGGGCTTTGGGGTGTTTGAAAAAAGATCAGTGCAACAGGAATTTCTGGACAGTCCGGACTGCGATCCCGCGCTTGCCGCGGAGAGCTACCGTTTCATGGAGAAAGTGAACCGTTTTTTCGGCGGAGCCCGGAATGTCCGCCGCTTTATTGAAAAAGCGGCGGCGGAGCATAAATCAGTTTCGCCTATTCGCATTCTGGACATCGGTTCCGGAAGCTGCGATATTCCGATTGCGGTCAGCCGGTGGGCGCGCGAACGGGGCATTCCCGTTAAGTTCACCTGTCTTGAGATTTTTGACAGCGCGGTGAAAATAGCTCGCGCGAAAATTGCGGAATCAGGCGAAACTTCCGTCGAATTAATCCAGGATGATGTTTTTACGCATTGCCCGTCCGAACCGTATGATTACGCCGTGGCGTCAATGTGTTTCCATCATTTCGAAGACGAAAAAATCCTTGAACTTATGCGGCGGCTCCGGACTTTTGTAAAACATGGCGTTTTGATTAACGATCTGCATCGGTCGTTTCTGACCTGGCTTGGCTGTATTCCTATGACTGCGTTCTCGCATGAGGGAGTGAAGCATGACAGCCGGCTGTCCATCCGGCGCGGATTTAAAGTCCGCGAGTTGCGCGAACTGCTGATGCGGCTTGAAGATGTTTCCGTTTCAGTAAAACCGACCTGGCTGTTCCGTGTTTGCGCGACAGTCAGATTTGATAAAGGATAAAAATTGTGAATATTGAAATCCGCGGACTGGGGACTGCAAATCCGGCGTTGTATATGACTCAGCAGGAGTTCCTGGATTACTTCATTGAAAAATTCACCCTCTCCGCCGAAGAAAAGGATTTATATGAACGCATCCTTACCAACAACCGGATAAAGGGGCGTTATCTGGGAATGGGAACAAGCGATGAGATGATCAACGCCGATCCCGAATTTCTGCTTTCGCGATTCCTTAAATATGGACTGTCAACCGCCGCTTCCGCCGCCCGCAAGGCAATGGACGAGGCTGCTGTCGGCCCTGGTGATATCGCGGGCCTCGTGGTTAATACCTGCACCGGCTACCTGTGTCCGGGACTTTCTTCGTATCTGGCGGAAGAGCTTGGGCTGAGTAAATCAACCCATGTGATGGACCTGATGGGAATGGGCTGCGGCGGCGCGGTGCCGAATCTGGAATGTGCCGCCGGAATGATTGCGCGAAAGGGCAGGGGGCCGGTGCTGAGCGTGGCCGTGGAAATCTGTTCGGCGACATTCTTTCCCAGTCATGAACCGGAGTTGATTGTCAGCAACTGTATTTTTGGTGACGGGGCCGCTGCGGCAATCATTGATTCGACGGATAAAAAGAGTCCGGGCAAAGCGGTCAGGCTGCTTGATTTCGAATCCGGGATTTTCCCGGAATACCGGGATGAACTGCGCTACCGGAACGACGGCGGGCTGCTGCGTAATTTCCTCAGTCAGCGGGTTCCGGTTATCGGCGCGCGTACGGTTGCCGAAGTGACTGCGCGCCTGCTTGCCCGGAACGGCCTTGTCCAAAGCGATATTGACTGGTGGGCGGTTCATCCCGGCGGAACGCTGGTTTTGGCGCAGGTGGCGAAAAAAATGGGACTCGACGAAAGGGCGATGCGTTTCTCCTGCGACGTTTTTGAAAATTACGGCAATATGTCGTCGCCGTCAGTGCTGTTTGTCCTGAAAAACATTCTGGAAAAAGGCCGTCCGGAACCGGGGCAGAAAGGTTTGCTGCTTTCTTTCGGCGCCGGCTTCACCGCATTCGGGGCGCTGGTTGAATTTTGAGTTGACAAACAGAGTAAATATTATTATCTTTAAATACTAAAAGTTTGACTTCAATAACCCAAAGGTGAAAATATGTTCAAGGCAATCGCTTTTAACGGCAGTCCGCGCAGGAACGGCAATACGCATTTAATGTTGAGCAAGATGCTGGAGCCGATTGCCGCCGCCGGGATCGAAACCGAATTGATTCAGGTCGGCGGGAAAATGATCCACGGCTGTATGGCCTGCGGCAAATGCGCGGAAAATAAAAACAATCAATGTGTGATCCCCAATGACACGGTCAACGAGTGGATTGCAAAAATGCTGGAAGCGGATGCGATCATCTTCGGTTCGCCGTCCTACTTTTCGGGAGTCACTCCGGAACTGAAAGCGCTGATTGACCGGTCTGGTTATGTCGCGATTGCCAACGGCAGAAAATTCAAGCACAAAATCGGCGCGGCCGTTGCGGTTCACCGGCGCGGCGGCGCGGTAAATGTCTTTGACTCGATCAATCACATGTTTCTGATGTCGCAGATGATTGTGCCGGGTTCGCTTTACTGGAATTTCGGAGTCGGCCGTGAAATCGGCGAGGTTGCCGGCGATCAGGAAGCCATGAACAATATGACGGATCTAGGCGAAACCATTGCCTGGCTGATAAAAGCGCTCCGGAATACTCCGAAAATTTAAAAAGCGCCCAAGTTCGCTGTCGGCTTAAAATTTATTTTCATTTTTTTTACGGTTTCGCCTTTTGAAACTATTGACAAAAGCCATTACCTATACTATAGTCTACTTATATAAACCATGATAAACTTAAGTAGACCTAGATATATGAGTAATGAAATACAATTTAAGCAGGAAGCGCTTTACGAAAAACTTGAGGCGGATATTCTTTCCGGCAAGTACAAGGAAGGTACGCAATTACCCAAGGAAGTAGACTTTTCAAAGACCCTGGGCGTGGCGAGAGGAACTTTGCGCAATGTGCTTAATGCGCTTGAAAATAAAGGCATGATCGTCAGACTGCGTTCAAGGGGGACTTTCGTCAAGCCGCGTTATGCTCAAAGCACGATCAGGAAAATCCTGATACTGCTTGATATGAACCAGCGAAACGACATAAGCTGGCCAAGTAATTATATCATTCCCGGAATAGAAAGTGCTGCGAAAAATGAAGCAAGGACCGAAACTTACCCGCTGCAATTTATCAATGAAATGGATTTGGATTCAGGGGTTAAATTTCTCAACAATGCCGCTATTGACGGTACGGTAATATTCGGCGGGCGTTATTCCGGCAATGAAAATTATATCCGGATGCTGCAAAAATTCTCCAGGCCGGTAGTGATGGCCGGATCGTGTGCCGGCGATACGGCCGTGACGGGTTTTGCGTCTGTCAGGACAGAATTATGCGGCGCGCGGCAGGCAGGCATCAAATACTTGAAATCCAAGGGACATCAACGCATAGCCACAATTACTTATCCGATAATGCAAGGCTACGACAACCTGGATTTATACTGCGAATTTCTTAAGTCGGAAGGCGTATATCACCCGGAATTTATTAAAACAGCCAATCCTGATTATGAATCCATAAAAACCGGGTTTCTAAGTCTGATGAGCATGGAGCATACGCCTACAGCGATAATGTGCTACTCTGATTTCTATGCCATGCACCTGCTGAAAGCCGCCAGGGAAAACGGAATAGATGTTCCGGAAAATATGGCCGTCATGGGATATTGCGGCTTCCCCGGCAGCGCATACTTTGACCCGCCGCTGTCAACGGTTGATTTCCATTATTTTAAAATGGGCGAAACGGTGATGGAAATGCTGAAAAAATCCGATGAGTGGTTCAATGTCGAACGCGTTTCACCGCCGGATATTATTTATCCTTACGAAGTCATAGAAAGAACAAGCACTCAAACATTGAGAATAGAAGGAGCCTTTTTATGAAATTGATCCGGTCCGGCCTCCAAAACACTAAATATAGAAGGAGCTTTCTTATGAAATCGAAGAAATCCAATTTCACACTCATCGAACTCCTCGTTGTGATAGCCATCATCGCGATTTTGGCCAGCATGCTGCTGCCGGCCCTTAACAAAGCAAGAATGCAGGCATACGGCAGCGCATGCTCAAGCAATGTGAAACAATTCGGTGTTGCATTGGGTATGTATGCGTGTGATTTCAATGACATGCTCCCGCTGGATTATGTGCCTTCGGGCGGCTGGAGTACTTTCTACAGTTACTGGTATCTCGCGACGGCCCCATATCTCGGCTATTCCGCCGCAACCCTGAATCAGTGCAAAGCATTTAAATGCCCGGCGGACGTTAATCCGTTCGGCGGCGGCAACGCCGGCACGCCCCCGCCGACTCAATCCTGGAAACCGTTCGCGAGTTACGGCATGAATCAAATGATATACAGACGCCCAAAACTGAGCTTATGGGCCAAACCCTCCTATTGTCTGATCCTGATGGACGCATACGACGCCACCACGCTTTATAACGGCTTTTTCGTAAACGGCGACAACCTCAACGTTAATTATATCAGGCATATGGGCGCGGCCAATTATCTGCTGGGGGATTTTCATGTGTCAGCCATCGCGCGCATGCCGGCGGCAACCAGCAGTACCTGGATATACGGGTACGATATCAACAGATGGAAACCTTACCCAAACTACTCTTTACCTTAATGGGTGACGGGGCATTTAACCCCCATGAATTTCTAACATGATATGAACTAATAACCGAAGAATATATTATGCTCAAAAAATATTTCGCCGTCGCGTTTGGATTCGCGGGTATCCTGCTTTCGGCAGGCAATGGGAATCTGATTCAAAATGGCAGTTTTGAAGAGAAAATTGATAACCTGTATTACTTTAACAGCAACAAAAAGCTGGATGACGGCAAAACCTTAGTTAAAGCGACAACGGAAGAGGTCGCATATGGGGTTGCCGGGGACAAGGCCAGAACCGGCGGCAAGTCTTTTCGTTTTCAATCCAATATATCAAACGGCGGAACCGCGATAGATTATGTGCCTAAAGTACCGTTGAAGGGCGGCGGCAAATATATATTTTCCGCGTATTATTTTATCAAGGCCGGCGAAAATCCCGGCAAATTGCGCATTTCCGGACGCGTGGTATTTTTTGATAAAGCAGGAAAAGCAGTTAAATACCTGTTTCCGGAAGCACCCGCGACTCTGAATGAATGGCTGCCCTTGAAAGTGGAGTTTTATCCTCCGGTTGGCGCAGAAACCGCTGCTTTCACGCTATGGTCCGACGGCGGCGAAAGGACGATCTGGTGGGATGATATTTCGCTGGAGGAAGTATCTGCCGCAAAGGCAGTATCGGCATATTCATATCAGGCAAAAATAGCTGAAACTCCTGACATGCTTGTCTGGAAAAATACGCCGGATGCGAAAACGCCGTACAAAGGGATTCCGGAAAAGCTCAGGGACGGAAAACTGGAATTGTCATGCGCCGGCAATGAATCCGAGCCGTTTCAACTGGTATTGACGCCCGGGAAAGACCTGGCGGATATTTCCCTTGATTTCACCGACCTTAAAAATAGCGGCGGCGTCAGCATCGGGAAACAGAATATATCCTGTAAGGCGGTTGCTTTTATAAATATAAAAGAAGCCGATGATCCAAGCATTGTGGGAATGAATGCCGACCCGCTGATGCCGGAAAAAACGGTTTCCCTTAAAACCGGCGTCAATTCGCCATTCTGGATAACGGTCTATGTCCCCGCAAAATCCGTTCCGGGAATATATGAAGGACAGGTGAAAATCAGGAAAGCGGGAACTGAAATATCAACTTTGCCAATTTCGCTGAAAGTCCGCTCTTTCTCAATCCCGGCAATCCCATTTTTGAAAGCGGCGTTTTATGCCAGATGCTTTCCTTCACAAATGGGCAAATTTGATCACCGTCCGGAGGCCGAAACCATCGCCGATATTTTTGAGAATTTAAAAGATCACCGGATAAGCGGCAACCAGGGATATGGCGTACCGGTTCCCAAATATGAAATTCGCAATAATATCCTTGAAATAACGGACTGGTCGCCCGTGGATGATTTCATGTCGGAGAAAATAAATAAATACAATATAAGCTGGTTCAAGATGGCGCCTTTAGGTTTCTACGGCGACAATTCCGGGTGGTTTGATAAGAAAAATAAAACAGCGCTTGTGTTCGACAAAGACATCCAGACCGTTGAAGGCCGTTCCGTTTTAACCCGATATATAAAACTTTTAAGCGCGCATTTAAAAGAAAAAGGCTGGTTCGACAAATCCTGTTCTTATCTATGGGACGAACCGCCGGACCCTTTTTTAAAGTCGGTAAGCCTGCTTTGCGACGCAATTCATGAAGGCGATAAGGGTTTTAACGTTTTTATTACCCGCAAAATAACCCCTGAACTTAAAGGAAAAGTAAATACCTGGTGTCTGCCGTTCGGGCCGGGCTACATTGATATGGATGAAATCAAGGCAGGCGCCGCCCGCGGAGAAAAATGCTGGATTTATAATTGGCCGATACATCTTGATGATTATGAATATATGCAAAACCGGCTTTTCCCCTGGCTCGCCTATATGATTGACGCGGACGGGGTTTTACTCTGGAGCATCTTGCAGACCAACGGCGGGAATCCGTGGACGGAGATGAACACGACCTATGCCAACGGCGCCGCCACGCTGCTTTATCCGCATCCGTCGGGCAACGGCCCCTATATTGATTCGCAGCGTTTTGCCATCGTCAAAGAGGCAATTGATGATTATGACTATTTCAAAATTCTGGAAAATAAAATTGATTCATTTAAAAAGGGCTGGGGCAGGCCCAGGGTGAAAGAAATCATCGCGGCATTGATTTATAAGCCGCCCTTTGAGTACAACAACGACAGCTCGCTGCTGTATCATCTCAGGGATGAGATTGCGGATGAAATAGAGTCTCTGGACAGAAAACCGTTGCTTCTCGCTCAAACCGCGCCGTCCGATAATTCAAAGACGGTTTTGAATGAAGTTCAAATCAATGGGATATCCGAACCCGGCGCAAGCATTAAAATCAACGATGAACCGGCAGTTTCAGCGGCCAACGGCTCCTTTTTTGTAAAAATCCTGCTCAAATCAACCGGCAAAAATCTGATAAAAATAGAAGCTGAAAATAATGGGGAAAAGAAAACGGTTTACCGGACAATAACTCTCGAAAAAGATCCGCAGTTGGCAATACTGAAAAAACTTCTGGAAAAAGCAGCATTGCTCAATTTAAATATTGCGGCATTTAATGCGGTCTGTGAGGAAGCGTCAAACTCAAAAGAGTATTCGGAAAAGCAGAAATCTGAAGTGGCGGCAGTCGTCGCGGAGTGTCAGCAGAAAATCATTCAGGCGGAACTGGGCCGGGAAGTAAAAAACGCGAAAAACAAACTCT
>TBL_comb47_HYPODRAFT_10002197_pt1 | contig 24291 bp, 22 predicted proteins | sample TroBogypolimnion_40_FD_10682 | JGI IMG/M metagenome (IMG submission 10682)
CAAAGCCTGTGGCAGGGCAAGAGCTTACATCCGTAAGTTTCAGCTTTGCCGTATCTGTTTCAGAGAACTGGCGTCATCGGGCAGAATCCCGGGCGTCACCAAGGCTAGCTGGTAAACAAGGGGAGATGACAGAACATGAGTATGCAAGATCCGATAGCTGATATGCTTACACGCATCCGCAATGCCGGTTCCGCTTCCCTTAAAGAAGTGAGTATGCCGGGTTCAAGAATTAAAGTTGCGGTTGCCGAAGTATTCAAAAGTGAAGGGTACATCAAAGAATACCGTCTTAGCGAAGACGGCGTCAAGAAGACCCTCTCGATTGAATTGAAGTTTTATAAGGGCAAACCTGTAATCGAAGGCATCAGAAGAATCAGTAAGCCTTCATGCAGGAGTTATTGCGGCAGCAAAGATATCCCGAAAGTCAAGAACGGCCTCGGCACTGTGGTGCTTTCCACTCCTAAGGGAATCCTTAGCGGGGAAACTGCGGTGAAAGAGCAGACCGGCGGGGAAATTCTTTGCTATATTTGGTAACACATAAGCATGAGGGTTTGATATTATGTCTCGTATAGGAAGAAAACCAGTTCCGATTCCGTCAGGAATCAAAGTTGCCGTCGACGCGGGAACTGTCAGTGTGCAGGGCAAGGAAAAGCTTGCGATCCAGATCCCCGGCACGATCACCGTCGCGGTAGAGAACGACCAGGTAATCGTCGGTCGCGAAGATGACAGCCGTCAGTCCAGCGCGCTGCAGGGTTTAACCCGCAGTCTGATCAATAACATGGTCATTGGCGTCACCAAGGGCTTCAGAAAAGACCTGCTGATCATCGGCGTCGGTTACAAAGCACAACTCACCGGCTCCAAGCTTGTCCTGAATCTTGGATTTTCGCATCCGATTGAATATATGGTTCCGCAGGGAATTAAAGTCACGGTTGCTGAAAATACCAAGGTCGCCATCGAAGGTTGTGACAAGCAACTGGTAGGTGAAGTGGCTGCCACCATCAGACGTTACAAGAAACCGGAACCCTACAAGGGCAAAGGCATCCGTTACGTTGATGAGCGCATTGTTCTTAAAGAAGGTAAATCAGTCGGTTAATTTTGGAGAGTTTAAGTCATGTATAATTTCAAGACTAAAAAAGATAAGCGGGTCCGTCGTCATTTGCGCTTGCGCAAAAAGATTTCGGGGACCGCGGAACGTCCGAGATTTTGTGTCAGCGTTACCGCGAACAATATTTATGTTCAGTTCATTGATGACGTTAACGGTTTGACGCTGGCTGCCACTTCGACGCTGGATTCCATGTTCAAAGAGCAACAGGGCAAGCCGAATGTCGAAGGCGCTAAAGTTCTCGGGAAATTAGCGGCGGAAAAAGCCAAAGCTGCCAATATCGCAGACGTAGTTTTTGACCGTTCCGGATTCAAATATCACGGGCGGGTCAAGGCTATTGCCGAAGCTGCCAGAGAAAACGGATTAAAGTTTTAGGAGCTGAAATGGCAAAGAAAGAAGATTTCAAAAGTGATGAAGCTGCCGGCGATTTCGATGAAAATGTCATCAGTATCAACCGTTGCAGTAAAGTCGTAAAAGGCGGTAGAAACTTCAGCTTCGGCGCTTTAGTCGTTGTTGGAGACCGTAAAGGTCAAGTCGGATATGGCTATGGCAAGGCCAATGAAGTGTCTGACGCGATCCGTAAGGGCAGTGAAATTGCCAGACGCAGTCTGGTCAGGATCCCGACCAACGGGTCAACCATTCCGCATGAAGTTGAATGCAAGTTCAGCGGCGCGAAAGTGCTTCTGAAACCGGCTTCTCCTGGTACCGGCCTCATCGCCGGCGGCGCAGTGCGTGCGATTCTCGGTCTTGCCGGTATCGGCGACGTCCTGGCCAAATCTCTTGGCGCGGGCAATTCGGTCAATGTGGCAAAGGCCACTTTCAAAGCGATTGGAAGCCTTTCCTCCAGAGCGGATACGCTTGCTAAACGCGGAAAATAATAATAAAAATATCGAGGCTATAAGATGATGAAATTACACGATCTCTCCCCAACGCCGGGCTCCAGGCGTCCACGGAAAAGAGTCGGACGCGGCGACGGGTCCGGCACCGGCGGTACTGCCGGACGCGGTGAAAAAGGACAAAGATCCCGTTCCGGTTCAACTTTCCGCCCGTACTTTGAAGGCGGTCAGATTCCGCTGTTCCGGCGTTTGCCCAAGCGCGGATTCAAGAGCCCGGATCATATTCTCTACACTGTAATCAATCTGGACATTCTGAATGCCAATTTTGAAGCAAGTGCGGTGGTTGACGTCGCCACTCTCAAGCAAATGGGTCTGATCAATAACGCGAATGCGGCATTGAAGATCCTGGCCAGGGGCGAAATATCCAAGGCTCTGACAATCAAGGCCGACAAGTTCTCCGATGCGGCGAAAGCCAAAATCGAAGCTGCCGGCGGGGTTTGCGAAACAGTCTGAAACCAATCCAAATTATAATATAACGGGTGATAAATGTTTTCTGCATTTCTCAACATGATCAAGATTAAGGAATTGAGGAACAGGCTTCTCTTTACGGCCGGAATTATCATTCTGGTCAGATTTGCCTCCAATATTCCGTGTCCGGGCGTAGATCCTGCGGCGCTTAAAGCTTATTTCCACCTTTTCAGCAAAGACAGCGCGGGTGGAATGCTGATGGGGATGTTTGACCTCTTCAGCGGGGGTGCATTGCATCAGTTTGCACTTGCGACCCTCGGGATTATGCCTTACATCACCGCTTCGATCATTATGCAGTTGCTGGTTCCGGTCATTCCTTCGCTGGAAAAACTCCAGCGCGAGGGTGATGTCGGACGGCAGAAAATCAATCAATATACCCGTTATCTTACTGTTTTAGTCTGTCTGATTCAGGGAACGATGGCAGCAATGACGATGATAAATCCGACCAGGGTTGGTCTTCCGACCCCGGAATCATCGCTGGTATTCAGTACCGGCGCGGGTTTTGTTCTCATGACTGTTATCGTTCTTACTTCCGCCACCATGCTTGAAGTATGGCTGGGGGAACAGGTAACTGCGCGAGGCATCGGCAACGGCGTATCCATTATCATCACGATCGGGATTATCGCCAGACTGCCGGCTGCCGTCATGCAGTTGATTGATATGGCGTGGAATCAGGCCACTGCCGCTGGAACTTCGTTCAAGCCCGTGCAGCTTCTGATTCTGCTGATGTTATTTGCACTGGTTACCGCCGCAACCATCCTGCTGTCCCAGGGACAGCGTCGCGTGCCGATTCAGATGGTCAAAAAGACGGTCGGCAATCAGGTGCATGGCGGAACTACTTATATGCCGCTGAAGGTCAACTTCTCCGGCGTAATGCCGATCATCTTCGCCAGCGCGATCCTGATGATTCCCGGCGTGCTCCTGCAATGGGTGCAGTGGTACCAGGTCGCCAATGCCATCCGCTACGGCTCGCTCGGTTACATGTGTATGGATGGTATTATGATTCTGGCATTCTCCTACTTCTGGGTGGCCAATCAGTTCAATCCGATCCAGATTTCTGACAATCTGAAGAATCAGGGCGCATATATTCCGGGGATTCGTCCCGGAACCCCGACTGCCGATTTCCTTGATTCCACGATGACCAGAATTACTCTCTCCGGCGCGCTGTTTCTGGCGGCGCTGGCAATTTTCCCGACGATTCTGGCGGAATATTTCAAAGTTCCGTTTATGGTCGCGCAATTCTTCGGCGGTACCAGCTTGCTGATTATGGTCGGCGTGGTGCTTGATACTTTAAGCCAGCTTGAATCGCACTTGACCATGCGTAATTATGAAGGGTTCCTGAAGCACGGACGCCTCAAAAACCGCAGCGGAAAATAATCCACTTCGTTACTTATTTAACTCATAACTCAGAATTGAAGTTATGGCTGAAAATGTTATAGCAATTGATGGCCCGGCGGCCTCCGGAAAAAGCACTATTGCCGGCTTGGTCGCCGACCGGCTCGGCATCCCCTACATCAATACCGGCAACATGTACCGGGCGGTTACTCTCCATGCCATGCGGCAGGGCCTTGACCTTTCCAAATGTTCCGAGGAAAAACTCGCCCCGGTTTTAAAGCAAATAAAACTCGATTACGTTAAAGCCGCATCCGGCCAATACGAAATCATGCTCAACGGCGAATTTCCCGGCGCTAAAATCCGCACCCCCGAAGTTGCGTCATTTGTCAGCCTCGTTGCCGCTCTGCCCAATGTCCGGACGTGGCTTATTGATAAGCAGCGCGAATTCGCCCGGCTGGGCCGGATTGTCATGGAAGGCCGCGATATCGGCACCGTGATTTTCCCCGGCGCTCAATATAAATTTTTTCTCACCGCCTCCCCTGAAGAGCGCGCCCGGCGCCGGCTCGCGCAGGATGGCGAGGCCCCCGACGGCGCAACCGTTGAATCCATCGCCAAAGCCATTGCCGAACGGGATCTGCTGGATTCCACCCGAAAAACCGCCCCGCTGAAAAAGGCTGATGACGCAATTCTGATTGATACCAGCGGGATGTCTATTGAACAGGTAATTGAACACATTCTGAGGTATATAAAATGAAAATTCACCAGATGCAATACAGGGTACCCTATGCCGATACCGACCAGATGGGAGTGGTTTACTACGCTAATTATCTTGTATATTTTGAACGCAGCCGCACTGAAATGCTGCGCGATTCCGGATTGCCTTACAGCACCCTGGAAAAAGACGGCGTTTTTCTGCCGGTTTCGGAAGCATACTGCAAATATCTGGCTCCCGCTCATTACGATGAACTGCTGACTTTTAAGAGCTGTGTCGAGGAAATTAAGGGCGTCAGAATTAAAATGGCGTCTGAAATCCTGCGCGGCGAGGTAACCCTGGCCCGCGGTTATGTTGTGCTGGCCTGCGTAAACCGTGAGGGGAAATTAATCCGCCCTCCGGAGTCGCTCTGCAATGCCTGCCAGTGAACAATAATTATAATTTTTCAGTTCAAAACAAACTTAATTTCCGCTTTATCACGGTCAACATTAAACCCGTGTTCCCGGAACCAATTAAACAAATCCCGTCCTGAAGCAATACTCATTACCGCAACCGTATTATTCATATCGTATTTGGTAACTTTTCCTTGAAGCGCATATTTCCGTTTAGCTTGAAAATATTTGGCGACAAAATCGGGATCCTGTTTTCTCATGTTTTCTAAAATCCAAAAAGTTTTCCCCCAATGAACATCGTTTTGGGCTCCTCCGGTAAGATCAGGAGCTCCGGTAAGACTTTTTCCATCCAGATCATATAGCTTCATTTCCGGATCATATTTTCTTGCTCTATCAATCCTTATTTTGATTCTCTTTTTCCCCTCTTCCGGATACCCCATATCCATCATTACCAAATCACCCATATAAGTAGCAATAGGCTCATTCCAAACTTCGGGAAAAGGCAACACCCATGAATGAGTATTTTCATGCGTAATAAATTCGATCATGCTGTCTTCTTTTTTGGGAAAACCACCCCACCAGATACCTAAGGCAATAGTTTCTCCAGTAGAAAATCCGCCGTCTCCGGTTGCTAAAAGCGCAATTGTTGAGGCCATGCCTTTTGATTTAGGAACTCCCATCCGTTTTTCGATAAATGGAGTACAACGATCCGAGATGTTAAACATCAGTCTTGCGTAAGGTTTTAAATAATCATTATAACGCAAACTGACATCATTGCGTTTTTCCACATATTCCAGGAATTTAATTCCTTTATCTGTAAACGGCTCGGCAGAATCAATTTTCTTTCCTTCCGCCGCCTTTTTTAATAACGGAATCCAGAATGAGGCATTGATGGGATCACTTGCATCGGGACGGCTTCCGGCTAGTGAACGCGATGCTACTATTAACGTACCTTGACCTACTTTTCGCCGAACCATTTCAGGTTTATTTCTTGCATCTTTTACTAACACTTCCCAGGCGTTGGGTTGGTCCAACACTAATATCGATCCGGGATCTCCTTGAACTTCTTTTACCGGTAATCCGCTGCATGGAATAAGCGGTAATTTGCCGACATCCTTAAATTCAGCGCCAAAAGTCTTAATTAACTTGTTTTGAGAAACAGTTGTATGGGTGCCCATAATTAAAACAGCGCCGCCGGCTTTTAAAAAGTCATTAATTGTTGTTATATCTTTAGGTAAATAATTAATTTCGTTGGCGCATCCTAATAAAATCAGCAAATTGGCATTACTGAAATCAAAATTAAACAAAGAGCACCAGTTGGTTACCCCTTTTTCATTTTTGAGATATTGAGCATGAAACCGGTGATCTCCATAAAACGAGAATTCATGCGACAAGTCGGTAACGGCATGAACCGTAATTGGCGATTTGTCGCTCTGTTGGGTATAACCTGATCCCGTAAATACAGAGAGAAATAATAATAAAAGGATGGGTTTAAAAAACCGATTATTGACAGGAATTCTGATTTTCATGATGCAATTTCTCCGACTGACTATGCATCTTTGGTTTGTTTCGCCTGTTTTTTCTTGAAAAAGTAGGCGAAGACGAAGGCGAAACGATACCTGATTCTCAGCGTCTTGTACCAGAACGCCATGGTATTTAAAATCATGTATCGTCCGGTCAGTTTCAGTCGGCCCTTGAACCACGGGCCAGTGTAGTAGAACGCGGCCATGAATTTGGCGGGACCCTGAAAATGAATCAGATTGAAGCGGATTTCAGTTTTTCTGGTTTCGTTGAAGCAGAACGGCATGCCGTTTTTCCATTTGAACACTTTTTTACCCAGACGGAAGCGGTAATTTTCGCCATCGCCGCCGGAGGGGATATTGATATGGGTATCGAAGGTGGAATTTTCGTAAACCGCGATCAGGTTGCAGATTTTTTCCGGGCCGTAACTGTGATAGAATTCAGTCACTGCGGTCATGTCGCTGAAGCCGCCGAGAATATTATTGGCACGGTTGTATTCCCACATGGCTTTGATCTTGTTCAGCTTTGACTCATCGGTATAAAAAGTCGGCATCAGTTCGCAGAATTTGCTTAATGCCGGAAGTTTCCAGTAGGAGATGCCGGGGGAGGCGCATTCCGGGCTGTAAATTGCCAGTCCGACATCTTTGGAGCTGAACATTCCGGCATTGATGTCGTTGATATCCGCATACATCAGCACATCGGAATCGCAGACAAAAACTTCCTGATAGCCGGAACTGCGCATGAATTCCTCCAGCACAAACCAGCGCTGAAGACAAAACCGTTCATAATTATATGGATTGGTCGAAAAATGCTGGTAGACCTTTTCAAATTCCGCCGCGCTTTTGAAATACTGCCGGATGTTGACATGCCTGACGACCGACCCTAGCCGGGCGTTGGCGTCGTCGCCGAGCAGAATGACCTCGGATGACGGCGAAGTGAATTTCGCCTGGCGCAGCGTGAACTCCAGATATGAACTGTAACCGGTGTGAATAAAGATGATTGGCAATGGCATAATTTCAGTCCGTTTTCTTTTTATCCTGATAAAAATGTATAAGTTCCCTGGTTATTTTCAGCCATACCGGAGTCAGCAGCAGCGCCAGCAACGCATCCAGCAGCAGCGTTCCGGCGAACATTCCCGGCAATCCGAAGTTCTGTCCATACAGCCAGGCTGCGGCCGCAGCCACCGCCAAGCCGGCAAAGGTTATATACAGCATCGCCTTGACCGGGAGATGCATGGGAATCCTGCCGCGCAGTACCCGGTAAAAGATCAGGCTGATAAAAAGATAGGACAGCGCCGTGGCGGTAGCGGCGCCGTTGATGTTCCATATTGGAATCAGAATTGCGTTGCAGATGAAATTGAACACCGCTCCGCCGAGCATGATGGCGGCGCCCTGGCGGGCGGCCCCGCATGAATTCAGCGCATTGACATAAAAACTGGCCGCGGCGAAAAAGATGGTTCCGGTGCAGAGGATGGTCAACGCCGTTCCGGCTTCCGTGAACTGCGGGCCGAACAGCAGCGTGATGATGAATCTCGACAGCGGCAGCGTGGTAATCAGCGCCAGCCACAACAGGATGAACAGAATGGCGGTGATCGCTTCGGTCAGTTTGGCGATTTCCTCTTTTCTGCCGTGCTGCCACAGTTCAGCGACGATCGGCGTGAAGACTACCGGCAGGATGATGATTGACTGCACAATCTGGACGATCGGCAGCGCGATGTTATAAATGCCGACTCTTTCCGGCGTGCTGAGCCCGGCCAGCAGAATCGAGTCCATATTGGAAATTGCCGTCAGCCCGACCAGTCCGACCGCAATCCATCTGCTCAAATCCCAGGTATGCTTGAAAGTCCTGAGATTAAACGCGATTTCCGGCACGGCTTTCAGTCCGAATTTATGCGCCAGGACCAGATAGGCGGCGATGAATGACAGCAGGGCGCAAGCGGGGAACATCCCGGCGGCAAAGACTAAACCGTATTGTGCGGAAAAAAGCACTATTCCGAGAAAAATCAGCAGAATCTTGGCGGACTGGAGCAGGTTTTTGATGCCGAACGCCTTGGCGGAATCCATTCCCGACATGCAGACGGTTTCCGCCGACTGGAAAATCAGCAGCAGCGCAACGATGAGAAAAATTGTTTGCCCCGCCGGAAATTTGTAATAATGAACCACCAGGAAAGAGGAGAGCAGCGCCAGAATCAGGTAGACCGCAGTTCCGAGGAAGGTTTTTGACATCAGGATGAAACTGTAGATGGAATTGGCGCGCAACGGCCGGTTGCCTGCCCGGTTTTTGGCAATCAGGATCGTTCCGGCCTGGGTCATGCCCAGATCAACCACCGCGAGCAGCAGGGTCAGCAGCGAAAAAACCGCGTACAGGAAGCCGTATTCCCCAATGGAAAAGGTGTTTGCCAGATAGCGGCGGACCAGATAGTTCATGATGCCGATCAGGACAGCGCCGAGCAGGGAAACGAAACTTCCCCATAAAAAAATCTTTAATGTGGCAACCCTACTGTGCATCTGGTTTCAACTCATAGATAATGTAAGTTTGGTTTTCGCATACTTTGCTGAAAAGATCTGAATTGGCCAGCAGATCGACGAATTTCGCGGGATAAACGCGGATATCCAGATTGGAGGATACCATCGACGCGATTTTAGACTTTTCGATGCCGATGAACGCAAAATTATTGTTCCGGAGCAGGTCGTAAACCTGCCGGTCGGTTTTGGCTTTCCAGACGTCAACGGAAATGCTCCAGACGGGCTCATACGGCAGGAAACGCCATTTCTCGGCATACATAAAAATCTTGAATTTTTTGTTGTCGTAAGCGCTCTTTTTCAAACTGAGCGTTTTAATCACCTGTTCCAGGTCGGGGCCGAGGGTCCTGAGTTCGTATACTTTGGAAAGCACCGCGCCGGACTGGACAATGGCGACTATTGCGATCACCCATAGCAGTTTGCGGTAATCCTTGAAGCTCACCAGCCAGCAGGCGACCGCGAAAATCATGAACGGGATGCCCGGCAGGAAGTAACGGACGTCCGGGGTATTCCGCCCGAGGATATACGACGGAATCAGGAAGCTCAAACCGATAAATGCGCAGATGAACGCCGGCTGTTCAAATTTTCTGTTTTTGATCTCCCGCCATAGGCCGAAGACCGAGGCTGCGGCGGCCAGCCAGACGGCGCCGCCGAGGTAGATGATCCAGTTTGCCGGAATCCGCAGATCGCCGGGGTAGGCAATCGGCGGCAGCGCTTCGGTTTGCGCCGGCATTGGCGGGCGGGTGTCTTCAATAATGTTCAATCCGCGCAGAACATCCAACATTTTATCAACCAGGATATTGTGGCATTTGCCGTTGAAATACTTGAAAACCGCCACGTCAAAAATGATAATGCAGGTCACGGTCAGAGAAATTGAGAGCAGAATCCAGACTGAGCATTTCAACGGATTCCGGCGTTCCTGGAGAAATATCAGGAAACACATTCCCGGCAGCATCAGCACGGAGTTTTCCTTGAAAAAGAAGGTTGCGGCAGCCAGCAGGATGCCCGGCAGGTACAGCCGTTTGAACAGCAGGTAAAAAGCGGTCACGATCAGCGCGGTGGCCGGCAAATCCTGATAAAACGCGGTTCCGAAAAGAATGGCCGCGGGCAGGGTGGAGACCAGCAGCAGCGTATTGCAGGTTACTTCCGGCGAGTTGAATAAATGCTTTGCCGTCAGGAAACTGAACACGAGCAACAGACAGAAAAAGAACAGGTGATAGAATTGCACCGTCATGAAGCCGGGAAACATTTTATAGATGACCGCGCCCAGATAATGCCAGCCGATCACATGCGGACCGATGCCGGAACGTTCCTTGCCGTAATCCGTAATCAGTGACCAGCCGAACGAGATGTCCGGCAGTTTGCCGCTCTGGTTTACCAGTTGATAATAGTGCGCGGTCTCATCGCCGATCATCGGGCATGAACTGGAAAATCCCACATACAGGACGCCGATCAGCACCATTGCCGGGACGGCAAAGGTCAGAATTTTTACCGGCAATATCTGTTTTAAAAAGAAATCCTTTAAATTCATTTTTTGCCGTCACCCGCGGTTTGAGTTTTTTTCAGTCTATACACTATATATTGCTGATTTTCAATTACTTTCTCGACTTCCGGAGATTGTTCGAAAAATTTGAGTCTGTCCAGCGGCCAGCCTTTGTCGTAAATCCCGCCTTTGTACTTGTAATTGAAGCGTTTGGCCACCACCACCGTGGCAATATGGTTGGCATACATGTTCTGTACGAGCGCATTATTGCTGAAAACTTCATGCGTCCAGGTGGCATTGATGCCGGGAATATAGTATGACGCCAGTTCCCACTCTTCCCAGAAAACTCTATCCGTCAGCGGCTGCTGTTTCAGATAGTTCAGCACTTCCGAGGTTCCGGTGGAATCAAGCTGGCGGCTTTGCAGGGTGTAGCCGATGGCGGCGTCATATTGAATGAACGCCAGCACGATTATGAGGCAGAATACGGTTTTGGCATGCCTGAAATTGCATAGTCCGCTGAACATAATGACCAGCACGGGGAAAACGATAATCAGATAGCGTCCGTAGCGCCGGGCGAAAAAGAGCCACAACAGGAAGAAAAAACCTCCCATCAACAGCAGTATCCAGTATTTGCGCCACAGTCCGATCAGGTATTCCCGTGTGCCGTGGAGTTGGCTCAGCGCCAGCAGGATCAGCAGCGGAATGCCGAATCCGAACCATTGCAGAAAATTAGGCAGCGGAATATCCGAAGCCGGGCGGTTGTTGGCGACATATTCGAACCCGGACGGTTCCGGAATCCCGGCGGCCGGGTTGGCTTTGACTTTGATTTCGAACCCTTCGCCGGGCGGCGGTGGCGGTGGAGCTTTCAACTGGACGTTGATGCCGGCGACCGCCGCAATCTGCGCCAGGTTGCGCACAATCATGTCGTCGCTGCCGAAATTTTTTGCCCGGAACCGCACGTCCCAGCCGATCAGCGCCAGGAATATCAGCAGGCATCCGGCAACGATGAGCGCGGCCCGGACAATATTCTTTTTATATTGCGTGGCGCACAGTGTCGCGAGAATCAGGAAATACATCGGAATCAGCACCATGCCGGTGCGTTTCGAATACCACATGCCGGCGGCGGCCACAGCCGTCCATAAGTACTGTTTTTTATACAGCAGGATGATGGTAAGCAGGATAAAACAGGCGCACAACAGATCAATATAACAGAGGATGGCGCAAACCGGAAAAATCGGCGTTATGCCGGTCAGCAGCACCGCAGTTTTGGCTTTGAAGCTGCCGCAGAGCATTCGGGCGAGGACGAAAACCAGCCACAGCAGGACGCCTGCCAGAACCGCCTGAAATACCTGCACCGTCCGGTAATCGTAGCCGCCGGTGAGGTTGCACAGCGAGGAAGTGAGAAAATACCACAGCGGGCTTTCTTCGGGCTGGATGGAAAAGTTGTTTTTGCTGGCCAGTTCCAGCGGTCTGCCGCCGCATTCGCACCACGCCCGCACCAGTTTCAGATGCCAGATGCCGTCGTTAAAACGGGGGGAGGTGAATATCCCGGTCAGCAGCACCGGCGCCGCCAGCAGCAGGATTAAGACGGCAATATGCGTTTTTTTGAGCAGCAGATAATAATTTACATACAGTTTGCGGCTCAGGTTTTTAATAAGACATTTCATGCTGTTTCCGGCTTATGATTTCTTATTGCGATCCGCGAAAATGGCGAGCAGTTTGTAGATCCACACGATTTTGCGCGCGTTAACCCAATGCAGAAAGGCGGTGACGGCATTGCCGTATTTTCCGGCAATTTCAAGTTCTTCGTTAAATTGCTTATCGAAATTGTTCTGGCTGATTGACTCGGAATGGCGTCTGAAGCTGGCCAGCAGTTTCCGCACATGTATCGGCCTGGCTTTATTGGCCATGTTCATCCACAGTTCGTAATCCCAGGCGGCGCGATATTTGCCGCTCAATTTGTCCACCTGCCGCCAGAGGTCCATTTTCCAGAAAGTGCAGGGCTGGTTGATGAAGTTTTCGCAAAGCAGCACCGTGCGGCTGTAAAAATAACCCAGCAGATTTTTGTATAAAGTAATCGGCTTCCGGATTTCCCGGTCATGCTCGTCAATGATCCGGCAGCGTCCGTAAAGCCACTGGCAATCCGGATGTTTGCGGAAAGTTTCCGCCACGGTCTGCAGCGTTCCCGGTTCGAAAACATCGTCGCCATTCAGCCAGCAGCCGATCTCGCCGGTGGCCATTTCCATGCCGGAATTGATCGCCGCCTGCGGCGAACCGTCTTTGCGCGAGACGATGATGCAGCGGTCTTTGTATTCTTCCAGAATCTGCAAGGTGCTGTCGGTGGATTTCCCGTCGCAGACAATATATTCCAGTTCAAAATCGCCTTGCTGCGAAAGAATGCTTTCGACGGTGCGGCGGATATATTTTTCTCCGTTATAAACAGGAGTGATTACTGATATTTTCATTGTCTGTTCAGCCTTTTGCATACAGCTTTAATCTCTGGAATAACTAAACCGTTAAAATAGCATTCAGGAGCTTATTATTCAACACTCAACCTCAAGGAAAGCCCCCTTAAAAATATGCTGCCGGTCTTGCCGGTCCACATTTTGGACCCCAGCCCCCGATACCTGTCCAGGACGGACTAGTCGGACAGGTCGGACAGGTCGGACATTCTGGACACCCGTGTCGCAGAAGATTTCCGAGTACTTGGAGACCTCTTCAGCACAACGGTTTTCAGTTTTGTAAACATTTTGGACACCCCGGACATTCTGGACATTCTGGACACTCGTATTGCAGAAGATTTCCGAGTAATTGGAGACCTCTTCCGCACAACGTTTTTCAGTTTTGTAAACATTTTGGACACCACTCCGCTTCCCGCATTCGCGGGAAACACGGACTTGTCGGACAGGTCAGACAGGTCAGACAGGTCAGACAGGTCAGACAGGTCAGACAGGTCAGACAGGTCAGACAGGTCAGACAGGTCAGACAGGTCAGACAGGTCGGACATTCTGGACACATGCTCCCCGCATTTTGGACAGCACAGCGCCACATTTTGGACAGGGTCTCCGCTTGTTCTGGACACCGGCTCCACTCACTGGTTTTATAGGGACTATGATTTTGGACACCCCTTTCCCAGTCATCCCAGTCATCCCAGTCCTCTCAGTCTTCCCAGTACTTCCCGACCCCAGCACCCGAACAGGAGCAGGTTCTTAACCGCTCCCCCGATCAGCTTAAGCGCTAAAAGCTGGCCGTCTGTAAATTTAAAGCCTGTCATAAAACCAAATCCTTTTTTATCCACAAAAAGCACAAAAAGACGCAAAATTTAAAAAAAATTTAAAACTCTTGTCTTTTTACTATTAGGAGATTTGTCAACGGAAACGGGGAAGATAAGTTCAAATAAGGCTGTAAAATGCATTTTTGAAACTCATGGTTTTTTGGGCAAAAATACAGAATTACATGGAGAAACTATCCGTTTGTTGATTTATTGTTTTTAAAGCTTACATTAGGAGCGAAGCAGTGGGGACAGATCAGACAGGTCGGCCCTATTGTCCAGTAGAAGTCCACCGGAAGAAAAATTGAAAAGGCGTTTGTAAGGCATAAAGGAAAAACGGAATGGGAAATAATAAACTCAGTCAAACAAAAAAGAGCTCCGTGGCAGCATCTGCCCCTGAATTGCTTAGCGATATACGCAGACTTATTGTCGAGGCGAAGCAATCCGTTATTACAACAGTTAACGCAACGCAGACCATGCTTTACTGGCATATCGGCAAAAGAATTAACCAGGACGTACTTAAAGGTGAGCGGGCCGAATACGGCAAGCAGATTGTCTCTGTTTTGGCAGAGCAATTGAGTATAGAGTTTGGCAAAGGATTTGCAGAAAAAAGTTTGAGGAGAATGGTTCAGTTTGCGGAATGTTTTCCGGAACAGAAAATTGTCGCATCAGTGGTGCGACAATTAAGCTGGACACATTTCACCCTGCTCATTCCCATGAAAAACGAACTGCAACGAGAATTTTATGTCCACATGTGCAGAATCGAAGGATGGTCGGTGCGGGAACTCCGCAAGAAAATTGATTCTATGTTGTTTGAACGCACTGCCATCTCCAAAAAGCCTGAAAAGCTGATCAGGCAGGAGCTGAATTCATTGGCAAAAGAAGATAAGTTAACACCTTCTCTGGTAATGAAAGACCCTTATTTATTTGATTTTCTGGATTTGAAAGACGCCTACAGTGAAAGAAATGTTGAACAGGCTATTCTACGTGAACTTGAATTTTTTATCCTTGAGTTAGGGTCCGGATTTACCTTTGTGGAACGGCAGAAACGAATGATTATTGATGGAGAAGATCATTATCTGGATCTGCTTTTTTATCATCGCCGCCTCAAACGGTTAATTGCCATTGAACTCAAAATCGGGAAATTCAGGGCGGCTTATAAAGGACAGTTGGAACTATACCTGCGCTGGCTGGAAAAATATGAAACATTGGATGGGGAAATGCCGCCTCTCGGCATCATCCTGTGTGCCGAAGGGAGTCATGAATCAATCGAATTGCTCGAACTGGATAAATCCGGCATCCATATCGCCGAATACCTGACCGAGTTGCTGCCAAAAGAATTGTTGCAACAGAAACTTCATGCCGCCATCGAAAATTCACACAAGCGATTGGGAAAGAGGGATGAAGAGTGATAATAAGCAAAAACCGAGATTTGCCTGATGGACGGCCATACGATGAAATTACGGAAAAACTATATCACGTCCGCGCGCAAACACGCAAAAACTAAAGTTTGCCTAAGGAATAATAACTATGCAATATCCAATTACTAAAATCGTAAGCGGGATTCTTTATGTGTTTGCGATATATATAGTTTTTATGAACTATGATGACCCTATTGCTTATATCTTTTTAGGATATAGCATCTGCTGGGGATTACTAACAAGAAAAATAAAATTTGGCGCAAAATATATTAAAATATTGCTATTATGCCTTCAAATAATTGCTATTATAGGAATGGGATATCTCATTGAATTGGAATTATGTGAATTCATATACATATACGATGATAATTATTCAGGGGAAGGTTCGCCTTTGGTCCTTTTAGTGATTATAATACAAAACTTTATTTTCTGGAGCATGATATTTGCATCATTTCTTGAAATAGTTTTATCGCGCCGAAATAAAGTAATTGAGTACAATCAGGAGAAAGTTGAACTGGAATGGCTCTAACTTAAAGTTTGTTTTAGCTTGTTTCTGCCTTTTCTTTCTAATGACGCCGGCGCGGACTGTTGCTATGGGAAAAAGATGAGCCTTTGCGCAAAGCGCTGGGCGCACAAAAATGTGCCGCCGCTGATGAATTGGCCCGATGGATAATCACGGACTTCATGGACAGAATAATTATCATGGACGGGCATAGGATAAAATTACGGAAAGACTGTATCGTGTCCGCGCGCAAAACCGGATCAGTGATGATACCGGGCAATAATTCTAATTCAACGGTTTCATCACAGTCCATACCGTCCACCACAGTCCATACAGTCCATTTCAACTGGGGACGGTGATTTGCCGGGCCATGCCGAAAGCCGGCCATGCCGGAACAAGCGGACTTGTGAAATTTTCCGGTAAATATTTCGGCAAAAAAGCTCTTTCCAAGGGTTGAATTTATGATTAAAATGGATAGACTGAAAGGGTGGTTTCTAAGACGAGTTCCGGACAAGCCGAAATACAGAAAACCGGGAACAGTATTTACCACAGAGAACACGGAGAGCACAGAGAGAATACATCGTGGTCAGCATATGACTGCAATGTATGCAGTCATATGCTGACCTGCGGTTTTTACTCAGTGTACTCCGTGCTCTCTGTGGTAAAATAAGGATTCTGTTCAAGAGCCGCCGGATATTTTATAAACGCTTAAACATGGATGAAAAAGAGAGGGTCTGAATGGCTGCCGATTTTGTACATCTGCATTTACATACGCACTACAGTCTGCTGGACGGGGCCTGCACGCCGGCCGGACTGCTGGAAATGGCTAAAGGTTACAGCATGCCGGCCGTGGCTATGACCGATCACGGGTTCATGGGCGGCGCGCTGGACATGTATAAAACATTTAAGGATTCCGGGGTTAAGCCGATTATCGGCTGCGAGGCCTATGTGGCGCCCGGTTCGCGTTTTGATAAAACTCAAAATCATCCGGATTATCGCGGCTATCATCTGGTGCTGCTGGCCAAGGACATTACCGGTTATCACAGTTTATGCAAACTGCTTTCCGAAGCCCATTTGAACGGATTTTACTACAAGCCTAGAATTGACAAGGAACTGTTGCAGCAATATCATGAAGGTTTGATCGGATTCAGCGCCTGTATCGGCGGACAAATACCGAAGGCGATTTTGTACAGCAGCATGAAAGAAGCGGAAAAACAGATCGGCGAATATTGCGACATTTTCGGCAAGGAGAATTTTTATCTGGAACTGATGGACCACGGCATGGAAGAGGAACGCAAGGCCAACCGCTGCCTGATTGAACTGTCCAAGAAATTCCAGTTGCCGCTGGTTGCCACCAATGACGTGCATTACCTGAAGAAAGAGCATGCCAAAGCCCATGAAGTCATGCTTTGCATTGAAACTCAATCCAAACTGGACGACCCGAAACATTTCAGTTTCTACGCCCCGGAGTTTTATTTCAAGAGTCCGGAAGAGATGAAGGAAGTGTTCAAGGAAGTCCCGGAAGCGGTGACCAATACCATTGCCATCGCGGAACGCTGCAATGTTGTTTTCAACATGAAAGCGAACCATTACCCGGTGTATAAAATCACCGATTCCAATTTGCCGGAGAAAGAATATCTGCGGAACATCTGCCTGAAAGGCATCAACGACCGTTACGGTTTTGATCCGCTGGCGAACGATTTGAAGCCGGAAGACAAGGCCGTGCTGGAACGCATGGACTTCGAATTGAATGTCATAAATAATTCCAAATATTGCAGTTACTTTCTGGTCGTCAGCGATTTTATCAAATACGCCAAAGATCATGACATCCCGGTAGGCCCCGGGCGCGGCAGCGGCGCGGGCAGCGTGGTCGCTTATCTCACCGGGATTACCGGGCTGGACCCGCTGCGGTACAATCTGCTGTTCGAGCGGTTCCTTAATCCGGAACGCGTCAGCCCGCCTGACTTTGATATCGACTTCTGCGAAAAACGGCGCGGCGAAGTGATTGAATACGTCCGCCACAAATACGGGGTGGACAGCGTGGCGCAGATCGGAACTTACGGCACGCTCAAAGCCAAAGCCGTGATTAAAGACGTGGCGCGGGTGCTGGGGCATGATTTCGAAAAAGGCAACCTGCTTACCAAGCTCATTCCCGCCGACCCTAAAATGACGCTGAAGAAAGCGAAGGAAGAGTCGAAGGAACTGAGCGAACTGATTAAAAATGAAAGCTGGGTCAAAGAAATATTTGAATACGCCGAAGTGCTGGAAGGCATCAACCGCCAGATGGGCATCCATGCCGCCGGCGTGATTATCGGCGACCAGCGCCTGGATAATCTGGTCCCGCTTTCCAACGGCGCCGGCAAGGAAGTGATTACCGAATTCCCGGCAGGCAACTGCGAAGAACTCGGCCTGCTGAAAATGGACTTTCTCGGCCTGAAAACCCTGACGATTATTCATGATGCGTGTGAAAATATCAAGAAGACCCGCGGGATAGACCTGGATATTTCAAAAATTCCGCTGGACGACCCCGCTACGTTCAAACTGCTCAATCGCGGCGACACGATCGCGGTGTTCCAGTTGGAATCTTCCGGCATGCAGAACCTGTGCCGCCAGTTCGGGGTGGAAACCATTGAGCATGTGATTGCGCTGATCGCGATTTACCGCCCCGGACCGATGCAGTTCATCCCGGACTTCATCGCCCGTAAAAAGGGTCTGGAAAAAATTGAATACGACCATCCGAAGATGGAAAGCTACCTCAACGAAACCTACGGGATCATGCTCTATCAGGAACAGATCATGCAGGTGGTGCAGGTGCTGGGCGGATTTACGCTCGGCGGTTCCGATATTCTGCGCCGCGCCATCGGCAAGAAGAAGATCAAGGAACTGGAAGAGCAGAAAGCCAAATTCGTCAAAGGCTGCGCCGAAACCAACAACATCAATGAGACGCTGGCCAACCAGATATGGGAGAAAATCTCCAAATTCGCCGGATACGGGTTCAACAAATCCCACAGCGCCGCCTACGCCTATGTGGCGTATCAAACCGCGTACCTGAAAGCCAATTACCCGGTGGAATTCATGACGGCGGTGCTGTGCAGCGAAATAGACAGTTCCGAACAGATCACGTTCTTCATCAACGAATGCCGGGAAATGGGCATCCCGATCCTGCCGCCGGACATCAACAGCAGCGACATTAACTTTACCGTTGACGGCAGTTCCATCCGTTTCGGACTCGGCGCGATCAAAAACGTCGGGGAAGCCGCCGCCGGTAAAATCATCGAATCCAGACAGCAGGACGGCAAATACAAAAATTTCATGGATTTCTGCGAACGCGCCGGAAGCGCGCTGAATTCCCGCATGATGGAGCATTTGACCAAAGCCGGCGCTTTCGACAGCCTGGGCCTGCGCCGTTCGCAATTGCTGGCGATTACCGAACCGACCATGAGTTATGCCCAGTCCAGGATCAGAGACCGCGACAGCGGGCAGGGGTCGCTGTTCGACCTGCTGGACTCCGCCGGGCAGGATGAAATTTTATCGATCCCGGTGCCGGATATTCCGGAATTCGATGAAAACGATATTCTGAAAAGTGAAAAAGAGCTGCTGGGTTTTTATATAACCGGGCATCCGCTGGCAAAATACGCTGAACTGATTAAGACTTTTTCCACCGTCAAAATCCGCGAACTGTCGGAAATGCCGGATAACGTCGGGATACGGACCGGCGGCATCATCAAGTCGTTCCAGCGCCGTTTAGCCAAGAATTCCGGCAAGCCGTTTGCGATCATGGAACTGGAAGACCTGGAAGGCTCCATCGAATGCATGGTTTATGCAAAATGCCTGGAGGAAACGGAAAATTCAGGGTTTATATTGCAAGAAGATGTGCCGCTGTTTGTCGAGGCCTTCACCAGCCAGCGGGAAGAGTCGGAAAAACTCAAGCTGATCGCGGAAAAAATCATTCCGATTGACAAGGCCGCGGAAATGTATGCCGACCAGATTCATTTTCACGTTTACGAAGGCAGCGCTTCCGCCGCCGACCTGAAGCAGCTTTTTGAGATCTGCAAAGATTATCCGGGCGATGCTCAAGTGATTCTCTGCATCTCCTGTGTGTCCGGTGAAATCGTGTTCGTCGAAGCGTCCCGCGGCCTGAAAGTCAGGGTAAACTCCGATATGCTGCAGCGCGTGAAAGAATGCCTCGGCGAAAAACGGTTCAAGATCAAGGCCAATAAAAAGGTCCCGGAGGCCAGGCAGCGGTATTTTAACAAGAACGGCAACGGCAATGGAAAATTCCACAGCGAATCCGCCTCCTGAGCATGATCCGGAAAAAGTGTTTCAACAGGTTGCCGCGGAAATTCTGAGAGATGTTCAGCCGCCAACTCCGGAAGGCATCGGCGGCTGGCTGCTCATCCCGTTTATCGGGTTGTGCGTCATGCCTTACATTCGAGTCGAAAACATCATGAAAATGATGCCTTCATTCAGTCCGGAAAACTGGCAAACCCTGACCAATCCCGCGTCGCCGGGTTACCATTGGGCCTGGGCGCCGCTGATGGTTTCGGAACTGGCGGTTGAAATCATTCTGCTGCTGCTGGGAATTGTGCTGATTATAATGCTCTTGCGCAAAAAGCGAGTTCTTCCCAAACTGATTATCGGTTATTATCTGCTGGATGTGATTTCAGTTGTCTGCTGCACGTTCGGGGTTGCGGTTATCAGCATGAAGCAATTTGAAATGTCCAACCTGTTTTCTCCCGAAAACTGCCAGCAGATTTTAAACGGTTCGATCTGGGCGATGATCTGGATTCCGTATTTCATTAAATCCCGGCGGGTAAAGAAGACTTTCGTCAACGATTGACAAATCTCTTTGCCGGCATGGTTTCAGTCTGCACCGTGACGTCGAACATCCGGTTTTCACGACAGATCGTCATTTTCATCAAATCGCCCGGCTTATGGTCCAGGATCGCGTTTTGCACGTCGCGCGGCTGATCGACAGACTTGCCGTCAACCGTCACAATTATATCTTCGGCTTTGACTCCGGCCCGGTAAGCGGGCGCGCCGCGAACGACTTCAAACGCGGCAACCCCGGATTTCAGGTTCAACATTTTCTTGTGCGGCGCGGAGATTTCAGCCATGGTAATGCCGATCCATGGACGCTCGATTTTGCCGTGCGCCATCAACTCTCCGGAAATCTTTTTTGAAAGATTCCCGTCAATCGCGAAACTCAAACCGATGTTCCCGGCGGACGGCGAAATGATGAAATCGTTGACTCCGATCACCTTGCCTTCCAGGTTCAGCAGCGGGCCGCCGCTGTTGCCCGGATTAACGGAGGCGTCCGTCTGAATGAAATTTTCGTGGACATTCATGCCGACAGTCCGCTTCTTATGGCTTACAATGCCGACGGTAACGGTATGGCTCAGGCTGAACGGCGCGCCGATGGCAATGGCCCAATGGCCTGTTCTCAGCTTATCGGTGTCGGCGAATTCCAGATAAGGGAATTTCTCCGCCGTATTTATTTTAAGCACCGCCAGATCGGACAACGGGTCGGCGCCGACAACCTTGCCTTCGAATTCGCGCCCGTCCGCGAGCACAATCGTGAAATAATCCTGACCGTCCACAATATGGTAATTAGTCATAATATAACCGTCGGACTTGATGAAAAAGCCCGACCCCTGTCCGGTTTGGACCTTTTTGCCGCCGGATTTATTATCCCCGTAAAAATAATTATACAACTCCTCGTGAGGGTCGGAATAAGCCGGGTGTCCGTGAATGCTCCGCCCGGTGCGGATCACCACTACCGCCGGAATGCATTTTTCGGCAACGTCGGCAAAATTCTGCTGCAAGCTGTCGGTTTTATAAACCGTCACCGACTCGCTTTTCGGTTCTTTATCGTTTTTCTGTTCTTTCAATAAAATTAAAATACCTACTGTCAGTAAAGCCACTGCCAGTACCGCCAGAATTATTTTCTCGTATGATTTCATCAGGGTTCCCTCATGCTTTTTATTACAGTTTATTAGACAGCCGTCATAAATTTTTGTTGCATTATAAAATTACCGTATTTTGGTTTTTTTGCAAAAAAATAAAAATGCGTTATCGGGTTTTAAGGCACACCGTATAAAACTTTCGAAAAATTCACAAAGTTCATCCGGCTTTGACTTGAAAAGACACACATGCGGCGTTTACGTATCATGCATTATATTCATAAAGTTCATTCGGCTTTAACTTGAAAAGGCATGCATATGTACAAAGAAAGAAAGTATGGGTTCAGGCAGTTCCTGAATACAGTTCATCAAGCTGACGGTCGTGATCATTCCGTAAAACCGGGCAAAAATGAAATTGAGGTCGAAGACGGCTGGAAGATAATCATCAGCCGCAAAACTTCAATACTGCTGGAAAAAGCCGCCAAGGATTTGCAGGACTACTTTTTTACCAGCATGAATGTTTCAGTTATGCTGAAAAAGAGTGATTCCGTTTCAAAAATCACGGGAAAAAATTGCATTATACTCGGGACCAAAGAGGATATCCCGTCTTTGGGAAAAGGGCTCTCCATTCCCAAAAGCTATGTGCTTGAATGCACTAAAGATCGTATTTCCTTATGCGGTTTTGACGATAGAGGAACTGCCCAGGGATGTTATTACCTTGAAGACTTGATGAATTTGAAAGAGGCGCCGGTTCTTGAAGCGGGAAAGTTCAAACGCGAGCCGCTTTTCTCGCCCCGCATGGTGCATTCGGGCTGGGGCATTGACCAGTTTCCCGACGCTCACCTGAGTGCCATCGCCCATGACGGGATGGACGCTATCCTTGTCTTCGCCAAAGACGTGGATACCACCACGGTTGGTTATTTGGATTTTAATGACCTGATTGACAGGGCGGCAAGTTTCGGCATCGATGTTTATATGTACAGTTATTTAAAAAGCCTGAAACATCCGTCTGAAAAAGATGCCGCAGAATACTATGACAGCACTTACGGCAAACTGTTCAAAGCATGCCCGAAAGCTAAAGGCGTTATTCTCGTCGGCGAATCCTGTGAATTCCCGAGTAAGGACAATATAAATACAACAGGCAAGCCCTGGAACGCCCCGGACGACGGAATAAGGCCGACCAAACCAAGTCCCGGCTGGTGGCCCTGCAGCGATTACCCTGAGTGGCTGAAGATGATAAAGAAAACAGTGAGAAAATACAGCCCCCAGGCGGAAATTGTGTTCTGGACATATAACTGGGGTTACGCTCCGGAAAAAGACAGAATCAAACTCATCAATTCACTGCCTGAAGACATAACGCTCCAGGTGACCTTTGAGATGTTCGACCAGATAAAAAGAGACGGAATAACGGATGTCTGCATGGACTATACAATATCATTTCCGGGACCCGGTAAATATTTTGTGAGTGAAGCCAAAGCCGCGAAAAAGAAAAATATCCGTCTCTATGCCATGAGCAATACCGCCGGAATGACATGGGATTTCGGCACAGTTCCTTACATTCCGGTTCCATTCCAGTGGGACAGAAGGCACCAGGCTTTACATGAAGCCAGGAAAGCATGGAATCTTTGCGGGCTCATGGAAAATCATCATTATGGCTATTATCCTTCTATCGTAAGCGAATTGGCGAAATGGAGCTATTGGAGTCCTGCCTGTTCAGCCGGGGAAACTATGGGAAAAATAGCCGAAAGAGATTTCGGCAAAAGCGGCGCCCCGCACGCGCTGAAAGCATGGAAGCTATGGAGTGATGCAATCAGCGATTTCATTCCCACCAATGAAGACCAGTATGGACCTTCCAGGATCGGCCCTTCCTATCCTATGATCTTCCATCCGGACATTACCAGGACTTTTGGTGCACAGGAAATTGCAATGCCGTCAGCACCGTATGCCCACTTTGGACATCACATTATAAAGACTTTTTACCGGCCGTTTGAAAACGAGCAGCAGTCGCCGGGGGGGATGCGTTTCCCTGTCGAAATCACGACCCTTGAAAAGATGCTCAAGACGTGGTGCAGCGGCATAAATTCAATGGAAAAAGCAGTGGCGCTTACCCCGGAGAAGAAAAAACTGTCAGCGGAAAAAATGCTGGGGATGGGAAAATATATCGCCAATACCGTCCTTACAACGATCCACATGAAACAATGGTGGCTGCTCAATAAAAAGCTTCTCCTTGAAACCAGTGCGAAAAATTCAGAAAAACTGCTGAAGGAAATCGAAAAACTGGCATTGGAAGAAATAAAAAATGCCGAAGACACCATTCCGCTTGTCGAAGCCGATTCCCGGCTCGGCTGGGAACCAAGCATGGAGTACATGACGGATAAAGAACATCTGGAATGGAAAATCAGGCAGGTGAAAAGAGTGCTCGAATATGAAATTCCCGTATATAGAAAAATCCTTAATATGGGAAAAGCTAAGGAGCTGTAAAGGTTATTTTTGAACGGCTCCTAAATAATCCGGCGGGAATTAAATTTTCAAATTGTAAGAGAATTACACCTCTCTCATTGCGGTTTGGCGGCGGACGATGATGAGCGATTAATCAAGGATGAAATATTTAGGAACTGTCTCAAAAGAACCTATGTTTCTACACCGCTCTCTTGAATGCTTTTCGCGCCGCTTGTTCGTTACATACCTGCCGGTATGCGCCTCACAAGCAACTCGAAAATCAAATCAAGATATTCGGTGAAAATTCAATAGTTTATTTTGTTCCAG
>TBL_comb47_HYPODRAFT_10002199_pt1 | contig 24270 bp, 17 predicted proteins | sample TroBogypolimnion_40_FD_10682 | JGI IMG/M metagenome (IMG submission 10682)
GGCGGCGGCGCAGACGCCCAACTCCAGACAGCGTTGAAAATCCCAGCCTTCATGCCCGCCGAATAAAAAGCCCGCCGCAAACGCATCGCCCGCACCCGCCGTGCCGGCAATCATTTTCGTCGGCACACGAACCGAAGCCTGCGCGAGCGTTTTGTTTTGGCAGGTGACGCACAATGCGCCTTCGGGCAGATGGACGACCACTGCTTGACGAACGCCGCGTTGCAAAACCTTTTTCGCCTGCGTTTCCAGCCCGGCAGGACTTTTGACGGCATTTTCCCCGACGAGCCGCGCGAGTTCGTATTCGTTCAAAAAAAGAAAATCGAGATGCGGCAAGCTGGGATTGATGATGGCGGCAAAATCGCCGTTGCCGATGCTCACTAGATCGGCGGCGGTGAGCAGACCAAGGCCGCTGGCCTGTTCCAGAATGCGCGAGGCGGGAGTGTGTTGGTCTCCACCCACCGCATCCAGCTTTTGCAGCAAACACAGATAGCCGAGATAAAAAATGCGCGCCCGGGTCTTCGACAAATCAAAGTGAACTGTGTCGAGTAGAGCGTTCGCGCCGTGCTGATGGAAAAAAGTGCGGCGACCCGTGCTGGCCACCGTAATCACGTCTGTGTAGGAAGTTGGCGCATCCGAGGTTTGAACGATTGCGCTCCGGTCAATTCCGTGCGCGTCGCAGTCGCGCATAATTTTTTCTCCGTCCGCATCCCGACCGATCAGCCCGATGCCTGCGAGCGGAAAACCGCAGCCGAATTTGGCCAGGTTTTTGGTGACGTTGTAAGAACCACCGCCGTTGCCGTCAGATTGCGAAGTAATGTTGGCCAGCGTGTCCTGTGCCGGCCAGCCGTCAATAAGTTTGACGTGATCCAAGATCCAGTTGCCGCCGGCGAGCATACCGCAGCGATCTTTTCTGGAGGGCGCATTTGCTGGGTTGGTCATGGCCATGTTTAATGGTGTGGTTGTTCTTACGAAACAAAAATAACAAAAAAGCACGTCGCTTACTGGCGCTGGCTCAAGAATGCGTGAATGATGTTTCAATCAATTCCGTTTGTCCAGAATGCTGTGCGAATTTTTGCGGTAAATAATTTATCAAACGAAAATGGATTGACTCGAACGCGTTCGCGTCCTAGAAATCTCCCATGTTCCCCAATCCATTTATTTGTGCCGCGAAATGTTTTTTTCTTTTCGCATTATTGTTCCTCAACACGGCGGAAATTTTCGCAGCGCCCATCCGCGTTGTGATCTGGGATGAACGCCAGGAATTACAAAAGACGGTTTACGGAGATTATTTGGGCAACACGCTGGCCGCCGAGCTGGCGCAACAGCCGGATTTCACCGTGAAGTCCGTCGGACTCAATGATCCTGACCAAGGGTTGACCACCAATGTCCTCGATCAATGCGATGTGTTGATTTGGTGGGGACATCAGAAGCATGATCAGGTGACGCCTGATCATGTGCAGGCTGTAGTCAGCCGGTTGCTGGCAGGAAAACTGTCGCTCATCGCGCTGCACTCGGCGCATTGGTCCAAACCGTTTATTACGGCGATGAATGAACGTTCCGTCGCGGATGCTCTGAAAAATATTCCGGCGGGGAAACGCGATTTCATCAACGTCGTGAAAATTCCGCCGGTTCCCGGAATGCCGGAACGCCATGCCCCGCTGACGCCATCGTCACAAATCGTCACCAATTCCGCCGGCACCGAGAATCTCGAAGTAAAGCTGCCAAGCTGTGTTTTCCCGCACGTCTCCAATGACGGCAAGCCAAGTCACCTCACCACGCTCACGCCAGGTCATCCGATTGCCAGTGGCTTGCCGGTGAATTTTGATATTCCGCAGACCGAAGTTTATGGCGGGCCGTTTCATGTTCCCAAACCGGACGCCGTGATTTTTTCGGAGCGCTGGGACAACGGTGAAACGTTCACTAGCGGTTGCGTCTGGCAGGTGGGAAAAGGAAAAGTATTTTATTTTCGACCCGGTCACGAAACGTATCCGATTTTCAAGCAGGCGGAAGTTCTGAAAATTATCAGCAATGCCGTTCGCTGGGCGGCGCCGTCTGCCTCCGGTTCGCACTAAAATGTCCGTCCACATCATGCAAGCTTCGGGTCGCTTCTCCGAGGTTGCCACCGTTCACTTGGGATTGTCGCAGCGGAATTGTTCCGCAAACGCAGAAATTCCTCAATTTACGGATTTAGGCGCTGCGAATCCGTTAAAACAACCGTTTCCGCATTGAAATGCAGGCATCTACCCGACCACGACAGGCGCAAAACAGCCCTATTTGGAGCTGGTTCGAGCCATTGCAGGTTCTTTATTGTGAAATCAAAAAAAGAAAGTTGACATGTTTTTTGACCTGTGTAATAGTGCATCCATGATCACATTGGTTAGGGGCAACCGCTCTGCCACTGCTGCTATCCCGCCACGGCAGTTCTTGACTGCGATTGGTGGGGATTTGTTCTTTATAGCTTGCCGAAAATAAATATGAAAGTTTCCTCACCTACTCGCCCCGCAGCCTTTACCCTCATTGAACTTTTGGTGGTCATTGCTATCATCGCAATTTTGGCGGCAATGCTTTTGCCAGCATTAAGCGCGGCAAAAACCAAGGCACAAGCTACCTATTGTATGAACAACGAAAAACAATTGACCCTAGCTTGGATAATGTATGCAGATGACAGTAATGGGCAGTTGGTTCCGAACGTGGGTGGGGGACAGTCAGCTCAATATTACAACCCAAATGGCACTTGGTGTTATGGAAATGTTTCCTCTACCACACTCGAAGAAACTAATTCCGCAGTAATACTGGCTTCATTGTTGGGGCCGTTTACCAAGTCAGTAGCTATTTACAAATGTCCGAGCGACCCTGGTAACCCGATCGGGACTCCGCGAGTTCGCAGCATTTCCATGAACAGTTATATGAATGGAAATGGCGGCGGCAATCAGGGCAACAATGCCGCCTTTAAGAACTACAAAAAAAACACCGATTTGGGGCAATCAACGCAATGGTTCGTGTTCATCGATGAGAAGCCAGCCCAAATCAATGATGCTTATTTTCTGGTTCCGATGGGCCAGGCTAGTCCCACCAGTGTTTCGGTAAACGATAATCCTTCCCAAGTTCACGCGGGCAGTTGTGGGTTCGGGTTTGCCGATGGACATGCGGAATTACATAAATGGGTCTCCGCCAAATTTAAATCAGCAGCGTATTTTAGCGGCAATGTAAACATGGGAACTCCGGAATACACCGATGAGTTGTGGCTCAACCAACACACAACCACATCTAATTAGGATGAGTGTAAGCCATAAATATAAAGCTTCTAAACCCACAAGCCACATATAGAAAAAAATCTAGCACCAAAACAACCCCCAACACTTAAACGCCTATTGCCATGAAAAAAATATTTGTTTTAGCCTTGATAACCGCCGGCATACAGGTCAATGCCTTGCCAACTTACGAACCGTTTACGGAATACGCGGGACTGATTGCTACCAGCGGATCTAACTCCGTCAATCTAGCATTAAGCGGCTACACTGTTACCAACGGCCCCATCGTAGAACAATGGGGCGGCGGGACCTCTGGGTTTGGTCTCTTTTTTAGCGGCACAGCTGGAACTGGGAACAAAGGTAACGACATCATTGTAACCAACAACCCAACTACCGTATTTACCGCCGCGAGTCTGGCAACGCTTGTGCCTCCTGGGTTCCCCGGTGCGGGCGGCAACATCAATATCACCGCTTTCATTCCCTCTAACGCCACAAATACCACTGGTGTCCCCTATACGGTGGGGGCAAATCAGGTCGGCAATAGTGCCGTGTTGAAGTTTGCGCAGCCGGTTGTGAGGCCCACCAGCGGAGTGAAAACGGTTTATGTTTCTTACTTGCTTGACGTGATTGCCGCCGGGGCTACTGGCGGAGGAAATGACGGTCGCTACGCCTGTTTTCTTTCGAGCACAAACCTGTATGAAGGAACTGGCAGCGGCGGGGCGTTTTTGACCTTCAGTTCGTTTTTCAACACCTTCACCGCGAATGTAAAATATTATGCGCTGGCTTTCAAAGCCAGCAGTCCCGTCCTGACTTCAGGTTCCGGAACCGGAAACAATCTGATGATGTGCGATAGCTCGGCTGGAAATTCAACGCCCACCGGTTCTGCCACGGTGGGGGCTGTTTACAATACCCCTAATTTTTGCGTCGGCGCTGTGATCATGAATGCCGCTGGCAGCGGCTTGTTGGACACAAATATCATGTGGGTGAACCCCTCGACCAACACCTTCGGCGGCAATAACCCGCCACTGACGAACGTCGTGGCAAAATCTGTAGTCGGCACATACGCCATGAGTGATCTTGCAGGATTTTGCTTGATTGACCGAGTGGGTAGCGGGGCGTCCGGCGGCATTCCACCTACTTACATTGGAAATCTACTTATCGGCACAACTTGGTCGTATGTGACAGGCGGGCCTGAATTTACTAACACGCCAGCGGATGTTGTTTATAGTCCTGGATCTACATATACTTTTACCGGTCAAGCGGTAGCCGCTGCCCAATCGGTAACTTATAAATGGCAGCGAATTGTGGGCGGTGTAACTAATAACTTGACCGATGGTGTGGGCACGGCGGGTGGCGCGGCGACAATCAGCGGTTCAACAACCAGCACTCTGACGATTGCTGGAGTTTCGGCAGGCGATGTGGGCCAGTATCAGTTAGTTGCCACCGCCAGCGGCACCGGCTTAAAATTGGCAACCCCAGCTCAAATCAACACTGATCCAAACATCACGACCAATCCGGGAAATGTCACCGCTAACTATGGTGCTAATGCGACGTTTACTGCGACGGCTACTTCATTGCAACCTTCAATGTCTTATCAATGGTATTTTGGATCAACACCACTTACGAACGGAGTTCAAGCCGACGGCAGCACCGTCAGTGGTGCGGTTGGCACAGTTTCGAGCGGTTCATTGTCTACCACGCTAACCATATCCAATGTTTCTTACCTCGATGCTGGAAACTATTCTGTGCAAGTCACAAACAACGTTAACTTCAACGCCATCTCCCTGCCTGGTGTGCTGACAGTGAATGATCCCTACATCGTCGTGCAGCCCAATGATCCGCACAATCCTCTGGTGCTCGCACCCGGCGGTTCCGGCACCGTCACCATCACAGCAGCTGGCTCTGGCTTGACTTATCAATGGTATGGCGTTAACCAAGGAATGTTAAGCGACGGCGGTGATCTGTCTGGGACAACCACATCCACCTTGACCATCTCTGGCGCACAATACAGTGACGCGGACAATTACTATTGTATTGTAAACGGGAGCAGTGGCATACCCGTGACCAGCCAGGCACAGCCGGTATACGTGGAGGCAAATGTCGTCGGACCGTTCGACGCTTCGCAATGGCCTCCCACTGCGGCTCCGAATGCAAACGTAGATTTCGTTGTGTTTGATCCAGGATTGTATTCGACGTTAAACATCAATCTGTGGCCTCCCTCAGGCAATGTCATGAGTGTGACCGCCAGCGGCGGCGATCAAACCTGGGTTTATACCACGATCAACGGGGGCTTGGGCAAGCAAATGACCGGTTCATATTTAAATTTGGTGGATCCGAACTACCGTAACTTCACAAATGTCCCTGCCATTGACATATTGGTGAACGTGTTTGGAAATTCCAGTTTCTACAATGCCACGAACGGTTCGCTGACCTTGGTCTTTCAGGAGGGCACCACGGCCGACATTCACAATGTCAATGTCCCGTCTCCCTCGGGGTTGAACAACGGTCAGTGGAACTGGGTGTTGTTTTCCATCACCAATGTCATTGACATAAACAATAAGCGGTCGGTGGGCGATCCTACTTACAATGTCAACTACGGTGGCATCAATGGCGGCACCATTCGCATTTACCAATCCGGCAGCAGCTTTACCCTCCAGCCGGTCATCGTGCGCGCAGTGGCCATGGGCCCGAAAGGCTCCTTTGGCAGCGCCAGCCAGATCAACCAATTTGCTCCGTCCACCGGCTGCAATCAGGTGGTTTCAAACAACCTCGCTTGGATTGATTTCAATTTGAAACAAACTAATAACTTGAGCGTGTTGAACAATGCCACCATCGGTGAAACCTACACTGGCGCCAGTAACATCGGCCCGACGGGAGACAAGCGCACGGCTATTTTGCCAAGTTCCCTGATGGAAATGCCGATTCTTGGTGACTATCTTGGTTTGCCTTGCAATCCGAACAAAACAATGGAAATTGGTATTGAAGTCTATGATGATCCAGCACTCGCTGGGAGCAGTTTCGGACCGACGACTTATGCCACGGATACCATCGGAGATTTGGCTACTTATACTGGCGCTCCTTATACCCTGACCGGCAGTGGGCAATGGATCAAGGTCGCGTTCTATGTTGGACCGCTGAACTTGAGCGGCGTCAACACGGCACCATCAACCGGCGGCCCCATTATTCAATTCAACGGATCTGCCCCCTACATTGACCGGGTTGAAGTCGGTGTCATCCAAACAGGAACTAACCCGCTGGCTGGCCAGATACCCGATCCTAGTTATCGTATCCAGCCGTTGGTTTGTATCACGACCAATTGGGGTTATTATGCCGAGTGGAATCCCAGTGGTAACATCACCAACAACGTCGACATATCTGGCGGTTATGTCACCGCCCTCGCCGGTCCGGTCGGCGACCAAAGGGTGGCCGAAGTGGGCAACCCAGGAACTCCCGGAGTATGGTATAATCAATGGGCTTTGTTGAATCAGGCATTTGGCCCCAACTTTCAGGATAATGCCGATGTAATCATAAAAGTTACCTATTATGACGACCCGGCCTTGGTCGGATCGTCGCTGTTTCCCAACGCTTATTCGTCGCTGATCAATGGCAGCACCGTTTTGATCAGTCCTTCCAGCCCGTATAACACCTCGGTGACGTTGACGGGATCGGGTCATTGGAAGGATGCCACATTTGAGCTTCCTAACGTGAACTTTCAAAATGGCGTCGGCCAATCCGTATGCCGGTTTGCTCAGTTCTCCTCGACACCCATCAGTGTTTCGCGTGTTCGTTTCGATGTGATGCGTCCGTGCGGAGCGTGGCAGGGCATTGACTATCTGCAAAGCCTCGGCATGAACAAGGCGACAAATTCCCAAATCAAACTCAACTGGCTGGGGCAGGCCGCGCTGCAAAGTGCCCCGGCTGTGTCGGGGACCTATAATAACCTGTTGTCCGTGACCAATTCGACCAACAACATCTATACAACAACCATGACGAACAGTGCCCAGTTCTTCCGTTTAAGTTTCCCGGGCTATCCGACGAACTTGAGCACCAGTCCAATATATCCTTGATCCACGATCTCGTGAGGCGGGGAACTGTTAAGGTTCCCTGCCTCTTTTCAATTTTGTGAGCAATGTTTGCCACCAGCAACCTCATGAAAGCCACCGGTATTAATTGGTATTGCGCGTTCACCCTGATTGAACTGTTGGTGGTCATAGCCATCATTGCCATTCTGGCAGCCATGTTGTTGCCGGCGTTGAGCAAGGCAAAAATCAAAGCTCAGGCTACCTACTGTCTGAACAACGAGCGCCAGTTGACGCTGGCGTGGTTGATGTATCCGGATGATAACAACGCCAAATTGGTGTCCAACGTCGGCGATGCGCAGCCGGTTGTCCTGTCCAACGGGGCTCCGGGTTATACCACAAACGGCACATGGTGTTATGGCGATGTTTCGTCAACCACCAAGCAGGAGACGAATTCCGACGTGATTCTGGCGTCGCTGCTGGGGCCTTATTCAAAATCCATATCCGTTTATAAATGTCCCAGCGACCCTGGGAATCCAGCGGGCACGCCGCGAGTGCGAAGCATTTCCATGAACTGCTTTATGAACGGGATAGGAGGCTCGCAAAACACCGGAACCACTGGCAATAATTTCAAAACGTTTAGGAAAACCGGCGACTTGTTCACGCCAACGCAGTGGTATGTCTTTTTGGACGAGCGGCCGACCAGTATCAATGACGGTTACTTTGAATGTCTGATGGGGAACAACTCTCCGACCATTGTTTTTGTGCAGGACGATCCCTCCCAAATTCATGCTGGTTCCTGTGGCTTCGGATTTTCAGACGGACATTCCGAATTGCACAAATGGACTTCCGGGACATTTTTGTCGCCCGCCTTTTTTAATGGCAGTTTCAATCGCGGCACGGGGGAATATGACGACGAAACCTGGTTGCAATCGCGCACCACGGCACACAATTAACCTACATTCTAATTTATCAAATAATATCAACCGATTAGAGAGCCACTATCTTTAATAAAAACAAAACCCAACCAAACCTATGAAGAAAACCTTGTTCTTGGTATTTGCTGCCGTCGGTCTTCAAGCTTACGCCCTGCCAACGTATGAACCGTTTACCGAATTTGGAAGCCTGGTGGCGACGAGTGGGTCTAACATGGTTTGCACATTAAACGGGGTTGCCTTGGCGCAGGCGACCAGCGGGACGGCTGGAGTAACCAATGTTGTCAAATTTGATCCGTATCTGTCCCAATCCATTGACTTCAGTTCCGGCGGGTTGGCGGCTCCCGGCGGCGAGGTCTGGACGACGATCAACTTCGCGGGCACCAATAAAAACCTGCTGGCACCCAACGGGGCCAGCGGTGTGGGCTCCGCAACCATCAAAGGACTGGATGTGGCGATTATTCAAGACACCAACAACGCGGTATTTCCCAACGCCGGAGTCGCCAGCGTGCTGCCGACAACCTTTCCAGGATTTCCGCCGACCGGAACGGCCATCACGAACATGATTGAAAACGCTTCGCAGCCGGCAGTATTCACCGGCACCGGATCTGCCGCTCTAAGTCCCTACATGTGCGGCAACAGCGCGCTTTTGAACTTGTCACAGGTTATAACTCGTCCGGCCAGCGGCACTAAAACCATTTATATTTCTTACTTGCTGAATGTTGCCCAGGCCGGGCAGTTGGGAAGCGGCAACCAAGGGCGCTATCTAGCCTTTGTCTGCCAGACTAACATGACTGCCGGAATTAAAAGTGCCACGAGCTATACTTATTGGAAGCAAATGTTCGATACTTACAACACCACCACCGCTGCGAAGATCGCCTATCATGGGTTGCTGTCGAAATCAACCACCAGTTACTACGTTGGTGCCTGTGATTCGTCTGCGGGAAAAGGGTGGGCCACCACGCCGTTTTTTGCCAACTACGCCGCGCCGGTTTTTGTCGTGGGAGCATATCAAATGTCCGCTTCCGGGGCGGACACCAACTTCTTGTGGGCCAACCCGGCCACCGGCAGTTTCGGCGGGGCCGCGCCACCTACAACCGCCGGCACGATTCAGGCATTCCCCATGACCAACGCCATGCCGGACATCGCCGGCATTGCCTTTATCTCGCGGGTAGGAAATGGTGCCAGCGGCGGTGTGGGAACTAACTATATTGCGAATCTGATTGTCGGGACCACTTGGTCCTATGTCACCGGCGGGCCGGAATTTACAAACCAGCCGATGGCTGGCACCAATGTCAACATTGGCCAAACCATCGCCTTGACTGGCCAGGCGATAGCAGCCGGGCAAAGCGTCTCTTATCGGTGGCAAAAAATTTCCGGCGGTGTCACCAATAATTTGACTGACGGCACCGGCACGGCTGGAGGGACAGCGACGGTATCCGGTTCCGGCACGGCAACATTGACAATTTCCGGCATCGGTGCCGGCGATGTGGGGACCTTCCAACTGGTTGCCACCGCCAGCGGAACAAGCTATACGCTGGCCAGCAGTCAAACCGTGGTTGGTTTGGCGGATCCCCAAATTGTATCCAATCCCTCGTCGTCCACCGTCAACTATGGTGGCACCGCGAATTTCACGGCGCAAATAAGCACGGCCAACGCGCCACTTAGCTATCAATGGTTCAGGAATGGATCGCCGTTGGGCAATGGCAGCAAGCCCGGCGGCAGTTCGGTGAGCGGAGCCGCCGGCATCACTGGCGCGGGAACTACATTTACTTTTACCCTTGGCATCACTGGCGCGACTTATAATGACGCCGCGGCTTATTACTTGGTGGTGACGAATAACATTAGTTTGAAAAGCACCACCGCTTCGGCCAATCTAACGGTGAATGATCCTTATATCGTAACCCAGCCATCGCCGCCGGCCGCTCCAGCGGGCGGGAATGCAACCTTCTCGGTTTCCGCGTCGGGATCACCGACCTTATCTTATCAATGGTATGAAAATGGCAGCGCCCTGACCGATGGCAGCAGCACAATCACTGGTTCCGCCTTGGTTTCCGGTTCACAAACGGCTTCGTTGACGTTGACTGGAGTTCAGGATGCGGATAATGGAAGTTATAGCTGCACTATCTCTGGGGGCGGCAGCGGGCAGTCAACGAATACGACGGCCACGACATTGGTGGTTCAAGATCCGTTGACCGTGACGGCCGCTCCGCGCTCCTGGACGCAGCGCGTCGGCGATCATCTGGCGTTCGTCGAAACTGTCTCCGGCGGCGGGCCTATTTTTCAATGGCGGTTGAATGGCACACCGATAAGTGGCGCGACGAATGGGTATCTCGTCTTGACCAACATTCAACCTTCTGCTGGCGGAACTTATTCGGTGGTGGTGCAAAATGCGGCTACTTTGCCGATTACTAACTCAGCGACTTTGACTGTGGTGAACAGCGCCGTTCTACCGCTCTATGCCACTAATATCCTGGTGGCCCGCACGGGTGACGGAGTTCAAAATCTAAGCGGCGCCACTGGAAACACGCTTTATCTGGATCAATACACACCCGCCGGAACTTATGTCAGCACGGTGCAAATTCCCGACTCCGCGTCGGGAACGGCCTATGGTGTTGGCAGCACTGCCAGCGCCGGCACCAGTCCCGCGTTACTTGTTCAAGGCGCGGGCAGTGATGCGTCCGGGTCCACCTTGTTGACCCTTTCCGGAGGCAATCAGCAATTTATCAACGTGGCTGGATACTGTGTCAGTTATCCGTTTGCCGGAGCCGACGTGACGGTGGGAGCCACTTCGGGTGCCTTCTGGCGTGGATTGGCCACCTTGAATGCGTTTGGCATCTATTCCTTGGCTTACACCAACACCGGCTTATACAGCGGTGGCAATCACACCATCCGTTCCACGGTAACTTTGGATGGAACGAATTTCTGGACGACAGGACAAGCGGGCGCAAACGGCGTTAAGTTTGTCAACACCACAGTGAGTTCGTATGCTACGGGCAACGGAGTGCCAATGATAACTTCCAGTGGTGCCGGTTCGGAGGTGGTGCAGATTGCCGGGGGCAACCTCTATTTCTCCGACTGGAACAATGGTTCGGGCGGCATTTATATTTGCACCGGCACGCCGGAGCCTCTTCCGTCCAACAATTCCGGTTCCTCGTTGTTGATCGGCGACGGCAGCTTTCCGATTGATTTTGCAATTAGTCCCGATCTAAACACGATTTACATCGCGGACGGCCTTGGATTCGGCGGCACCGGGTCGGTGGGTGGCGGCATCCAACGCTGGGATACCAATGCTGCCTCTGGTGGTTACTCGTTTAGTTACACCTTGCCGGCTGACCCTTCGCAAACGCAGGGCGCGTGCGGCTTGGCCGTGGATTTTAGCGCTGTCGGCACCTGGGGGCCGGGTGTAACCGGTGCAAAAATTTTCGCCACCACCTATGGCAGCACCACCAACAGTCTAGTCAGTTTGTTGGATAACGGCAGCAGTTCCCTACCGACAGTGATCACGACTGCCGGTGCGAAAAATGCGCTGCGCGGAGTGCGATTCGGTCCGGCGGCACTGGTTCCAACAATCGTTGCTGGCCCGCTAAGTCAGACTAACTTCCCTGGAAACAATGTTTCATTTGCCGTCAGCGTTAATGGTTCTGCACCGTTCACCTATCAATGGTATGGACCAGCCGGCCTGATCGCAGGAGCAACAAACAGCAGCCTCGCCATCAATTCTATCGGTTATGGCAATGCGGGAAGTTATTACGTTGTCGTTGGCAACCCGACGGGAACCAATGCCACCAGCAGCACCGCCTTGCTGACGGTCACAGCCGGGGCACCGACGATTTCTCCGGCGGCTCTGCCGAATTATACCGAGTCCGTGGGCGATCATGTTGGCTGGTCCCCGACCATCAATGGAACCTTGCCCATAACGTATAGCTGGTATTTTATTGGCAATCCTACGCCCCTATTAACCGGCACGATTACAAATCTCGGTGCCGGCAATGGTGGACTCTCCGTGGCCAACATCCAGACTACGAACGCCGGCATTTACAAGGTCGTTGCCAGCAACATTTATGGAAGCGCGACAAACACTTCGGGCGGTGTGCTGACAGTTACCACGACGTTGCAAACCTTGAGTTCTAATAATCTGGTTGTCGCCCGCATCGGCGACGGCGTTCAGCCTTTGAGCAGCGCCATCGGTAACACGTTGTATCTGGACCAAGTCACCACTTCTGGCGTTTATGTGAACACCATCCAGATTCCTGATGAAGGTGTGGGGCAGGCGTATGGAACCGGAGGTGGCAGTAGTTCGAGCTTGGCCGCAGGCAGTCAGTCTTTATTGGTGTCGGGTGGTGGCGCGGACGCTGCCTTTGAAGGTGTGTTGACGCTATCGCCCAATAACCAGAATCTGACTTTTGGCGGTTATGTTCAAGCCTATCCATTCTCCGGTGCGGATGTTTCGATCGGAGCTAATGGTGGAGCAAACTGGCGTGGTATTGGCACCATTGATGCCTACGGTTATTACACTTTGAATTACACTAATACCGGACTCTATAGCCAGGGATTACATCAGATTCACTCGGCGGTGGATGTTGATGGGAATGGCACAAACTTTTTCTCGACCGGCCAGGCTGGCGGAGGCAACGGTGTAAAATTGTGCGACGTGGCAAACGAACAAGCCAATGGCATAGGTATCGTGAGTGTTGGTGGCAGTTTTTCTGGAACGCGTGTGGCCCAAATCGTCAATGGTAACTTGGTGTTCTCCGACGTCGGTGCCACGCCGATTGGCATTTATGGTTTCTCCGGTCTGCCGAACGCCTTGAGCACGCCGTCGCTCTTGATTGCCGAAACGAACAGTCCGATGGACTTTGCCGTCAGCCCGGACGGTAGCACGGTTTACATTGCCGACAATGGAACCTTTGCTGGAACAAATAATCCGTCCGGCGGTATTCAGCGCTGGGATGGCACGGCTCCAAACAGTTACACCTATAGTTATACCCTGCCGGCTGGCAGCGGCGTCACAATTGGGGCCAGGTCCTTGACAGTGGACTATAGTTCGCACAGCCTCTGGGGCGCTGGAGTTACTGGGGCAAAGCTATATGTTACAACCGCCGAAAGTTCAGGCAACCGGCTGGTTAAGATAACTGACAATGGCCCGGCTTCTACCGCGACCACGCTTGAAACGGCGGCGCAAGGCCAGATACTCGCCGGTGTCCGGTTTGGGCCGGTGGTGGTCGCTCCTACAATCGCGCTGCAACCGCAATCTGTATCGGCCTTGGCTGGTGGCCCGGCCACATTTACCTCGGCGGCAGGCGGCAGTGGGCCGTTCACTTATCAGTGGTATTTCCAAGCCGGCGGTGTTGGTTACTTTGTTGCTATCGCGGGTGCAACGAATGCCTCTTATCATATCGGTGTTGCAGGTGGTGGCAATGTTGGCAATTACTATGTCATCGCCACCAGCCCGTCGCTGGCAACGGCGCAGAGCGGGACAGTGTCCTTGTCGCTGGCTACCGCTCCTCATTTCACCTCGGAATCTTACCTGGGGGCTGGGACAGGCTTCCAGGTATTCTTCACCGGAACCGCAGGGGTTCCTTATACCATTCACACCACGACTAATCTAAGTCTAGGCGTGGCAGGGTGGACGACGTTGACTTCGGGAACTTTAAGCGGTGGAACAGATAGTTACACCGATACAACCGGCGGAAGTAATCTGCAGCAATTCTACATACTTAGTTCACCGTAATTGACAAGATGCCCGCCGATCCGACACGGATTGGCGGGTCAAGTCAATGCCCGGTCGCAAATCAAGCTAACCTCTGTGCGCAGGAGAGCTTTTCAATTGCCATGAATGCCAGAAACCATTGCAATACTTTGAAGGAGACTGCAATACTATTACTGTTGACATCGGCCCTATCGGTGAAAGCTTTGCCGACATACGAGCCGTTCACGGAATATATTTCCTTGATCACCGCCAGCGGTTCTAATTCCGTGGATCTTGCGACGAGCGGATTCTATCTGACCAACGGACCGGTTGTCGAACAATGGGGCGGTGGCAGTTCGGGTTTTGGTTTATTCTTCAAGCAAACGGGGGCGGACGTTCAAGTGACCAACAACCCGAATACAGTATTTACCAGCGCCAATCTGTCAACGTTTCTGCCAGCGGGTTTTCCTGGCGCTGCCGGCAACATTAACATAACTGCGTTCATACCACAAAACAGCGGTTCCGGCACGGCCGGCAACAGTGCAGTGCTCAAATTTGCCCAAGTCATTCCGCGCCCCGACAGTGGTTTGACAATAATCCGAACAATTTACGAGGTCACTGGGTCCGGCAGTGCCTATACGACGTGGACTTCGATGTTCAATACTTTTGTATCGAGCGTCAATTATGTTGCCTACGTTTGATGTCGTAATAAGATATTGACTTCTATGCCCATCAGCTTCCCGTATGCTCACAACCTCAAGCATTGGATCTTAATTGTGTCAGTTGCTTTGGCGTGTCAACTAACTCTTCATGCCGAGTCATTGTTACTCTGGCCTGACGGTCCTCCAGGGCAGAATAAAACGAATTCTGTTCGGTCCGAGACGGCGGCAATGGGTGACAGGCTGGTTGGTGGGAAAAAAATTCTGCGCGTCAGCAATGTCACTGAACCTAGCATCACGGTTTATCGTCCTCCTGCCCGGAAGGCCACGGGCACGGCCATACTCGTTTGTCCTGGTGGCGGATATGGAATTCTCGCCATGGATCTGGAGGGGGCAGAGGTTTGTGAATGGCTGAATTCGATTGGTGTTACTGCCATCTTGCTCAAATATCGCGTGCCACCGGTGAAAGGCGTCGAACCCTGGGAGGCACCGCTGCAAGACGCTCAACGCGCCTTGAGCCTGATTCGTTTACATGCCACTGAATGGCAGATAAATTCCAACAAAGTGGGAATGTTGGGTTTTTCTGCCGGCGGCCACTTGTCGGCGCTGACCAGCACGCATTTCAAGGAGCGAAGTTATCCGGTGAAGGAACCGGTTGATTCAATCAATTGCCGTCCGGATTTTACCTTGTTGATTTATCCCGGGCGGCTGGTCCAAAATGACAATCGCACGCTCGCGCCCGAATTGATCGTGACCAGCAACACGCCGCCCACGTTTCTGGTGCAAACTCAGGACGATCCTATCCATGTAGAAAATTCATTGGTTTACTATTCGGCTCTCACGCAGGTGCATGTTCCGACTGAACTGCATTTATACGCAGAAGGCGGTCATGGTTATGGTTTGCGGAAAACTGCCAGTGCTGTAACCGCATGGCCTAAGATGGCCGAGGATTGGATTCGGCAACTAGGCTTCTTGAATAATTGAGCCGGATTCCTGATGCGGCCACGACGGTGAACTCTCCATCCTTCAGGTGGAACGGTTCGCGTTTCAGTTGTCAGCCTCGCTCTCAAAAACCGACCACGCATCCGCGATTCACGGATTCCTGCGCCTTGAGGCACATCTGCACCGACCATTTGCCGTCTTCGCCCGTAGCAGACAGCGCTGTTCCTTCGCGAATGGCGCGTGAAACCATCTGGATTTGATCCACCAACTCGTAAACTTCGCCGGTCAACTTGGTAATGGGAATTTCCTTCAACATGTCACCGTCAAGATGCTTGAGTGAAAAAGTCGGGTGAAACGTGCGGTCAAACGCACCGCTCCAAGTGGCCCATAGCGCGCCTTTGGTGCCGGTGATTTTAACTACCTGATGATGTTCAAATGCACTCAAGGTTTGCGAAATCACCGCATAAGCTCCGCAGGGGAAATTTACAATGGCACTGAAGTTATCCTGTAATTCAGGATGATCCGGGCGGCGTGCGTTGGCGCGGGCATAGACGCTTTGCGGATTTCCTAATTTAGAAAAATACCAGCGGGCGAGGTCAAAAAAATGAATAGGTTCCTCAAGTATCCAGTTACCCACGCGGTTGATGTCGTAGCGCCAGCCGCCTGCGCCTTGACGATAAGGATTGCGCCATAACTCGATCAGCGCGTATTGCGGTTCGCCAATCGCGCCGGCATCAATCATTTCCTTGACCTTGCCCCAAAGTGAGGACAGCCGGAATTCATGGCCGATGGCGAGGAGCTTTTGATTTTCTTGCGCCAGCTTAATTAGATCATCGCAGTGGGATAAGTTTGCCGACATCGGCTTTTCCAGCAACAGATGTTTGCCTGCACGCAAAACGGCGGAACCGATTTCATGGTGTAGGTCGGTCGGCAACACCACGTCCACCACATCTATGTCCGGGCGCGCGAGCAGTTCGCGATAGTCGCTGACGATTTGCGTCGCCGGATGATGCGTTCGCGCTTCGGCCTGTGTTGCCGGTGAGCGCGCGGCTATGCAAACGAGTTCGGATTCCGCACATTCAGTAATGGCGCGGGCATGATGCCGGCCCCAAGCACCGAATCCAATTAGTCCAAAACGAACTTTGTTCATTGATAAGTTAAGTTAGGAAAGTTTCCAAGGCTGGCGGTAATCCCGGGTGAGCAGTTTAGAAGCTTCCGGATCGTTGAGAATAGTTTCGGCCTTCGCGTCCCAACTTAGTTTGCGACCAACCAACATGGAGATAAGACCAAGGTGGCCTGGAATGGTGGAATGATGCGCTGTTTCCGCCGGCGTAATGGTAGGTTTGCGCGATTTGATACTGGCGAGAAAGTTCCCGTGATGATTGGGGGATTGGTAAAGTTTGATTTTGCGCAAGTCCTCCGGCATTTGTTTCCAGCGTTTCCATTCAGGATTCGAGGCGTCGAATTTTTCCCGGTCCACATGCACCCAGCCGTCCGTGCCGATCCATTTGGTCCCGCCGGCAATGTCCGGGTAACCACCCGCAATGGTCATTTCGATGCCACGAGGATATTTCAATTCAATCCGATAAACTTTTGCGGCATCCCACACACCACCCGGCGGCGGGAATTCGCCGTGTCCTTCAACTTCAGAAGGCCCCGAGTTATCAAAATCGCAACCCCAGTGGGCGATGTCCACATGATGACCGCACCAATCCATCAGTTGCCCGCCGCCGAAGTTATAGTTCCAGCGCCAGTGACGGTGCAATCGTCCGGGGATGTAAGGAATCATCTTCGCCGGCCCCACCCATAAATCATAATCCAGCTCCGGCGGCGGCGGCACCGGCAGCATCCGATCTTTCTCGCTGGTTTCCGCACCGTTGTAGTCTCGCGGTAGGCCGACTTCCACGCGCTTGATGGTGCCGATGAGTCCGTTGCGGACAATTTCGGCAGCCTTGTGAAAATTTCTGACCGAACGCTGCCAGGAACCGGTTTGCCAAATGCGGTCGTTTTCACGAACGGCGCGAACAATTGCCTGTTGTTCCCCGATGGTGTGGGCAAGCGGCTTTTCTCCGTAGATGTCTTTTTTCTGTCGCGCCGCTTCCACCGACGCCATCGCGTGCCAGTGATCCGGCAGTGCAATCATCACCGCATCAATATCTTTCCGCCCGAGCAGTTCACGGAAATCTTGGTAGGCTTTGCAATCCTGGTTTTCGTATTGTTCGTTCACCGTCTTGACCAGATTGGTAAGACGATTTTTGTCCACGTCACACGCGGCGACCACCTGGCAATCGTTCTCGGCCAAAAATGATTTCGTATTGCCCGTGCCCATGTTGCCGCAACCAATGATGCCGAGCGTGATCCGCTTCGACGGTGCCACCGCCCCGTCCAATCCCAGCGCATGACCCGGAATAAACACGGGCAGCATCAGCGCCGCGCCGGTTTTGGTGATGAAACTCCGTCGGCTCATTCCGTCGCGGCGATGATTTGATTTTGCGGACGCATGTGGCGACGGAACGCTGGGGATTTTTTTCATAGGATTAAATTGAAGGATTTCGGAAGGATTAAAGATTATTTTTTATTTGGAATATATGTTCAAAAAAAGTTGCCCAGCAAGTTGAATGCTTCATCCGAAGTTCAGCGCGTGGGTTTCCACTTGTGCAGCGCCAAAGCCGCCGCTCCGAGTGCTCCGTTGAAACTTCCCAATTCTGAATCCACCACTACCGGTGCCGGCTGGCTGGACTCGGCGCAAAATTCATCCACCGTTTTTTGCAACGGGTTCAAGAATGAAACACCCAGGTTCACCAGCGGTCCGGCGAGAATAATTTTCGGCGGATTAAACAGCGCGTTCAACTGGCAGCAGGCCCAGCCCAGCGTTTGCGCCACATCCGCGAGCACGCGGTTCACAAACTCGTCTCCCTTGGTTGACGCATAAACGATGTCGTCGAAAGTCAGTTCAGTTCCCAGCGCGGTGAGGATAGTGCTCTCGCCCTGTTTGATGCCCTGACGAACCACACTCAAGATCGCCGGAATGGAAGCGGTTTGCTCCAACGCCTGCAAGCCGCCACACGCCCAAATCCTGGAATTTTTTTTGCTGGTTCCGCTGCGTCGCGAAAACGGGCCGAAGGGACACAGCCATCCGCGGATTTCGCCCGCCAGGTTTTTTTCGCCATGCAACAGTTCACCGCGCACGATGATTCCGGCGGCAATGCCGGTGCGGATGCCCAGACAAACAAAGTTTTCCAGCCCGCGCCCCTGCCCAAACCACAGCTCCGCCAGCGCCATCGAGCGGATGTTGTTTTCCATGAACACATCCACTTTGAAACGCTTGTTGATCTGTCGGGCAAGCGGAATGTTTTCCCATCCCGGAATATGCGCGTAATGCATCGCCGTCTGGCCTTCCGGGTCAACCAACCCCGGGACCCCGATGCCGATGCCAAGCAAATTTTTCGTTTCTCCACCGGCAAGTTCCTCAATGACCTCTTCAATTTTGGAAACAATTTCATCCGCCGAATCGGTGGGCAGAATGTTTTTTTGAATCTGGCGGATTGGTTTCTGTGAAAAATCCACAATGGTGCCAAGAAGTTTTTGTGCATCGAAATCTACTCCGATGAAGGAACCGCCACCAGGATTCAACGCCAGTAATGTCGGCGGACGACCGTAATCACGTTCCGGTTTTTGCCATTCCACCAAGAAGCCCTCGGAGATCAAGCGGTCAACATAAGAACCGACCGTCGAGGGCGCGAGCTTGAGCTGGCTGGCCAGTTCCACGCGTGACAAATCCTGCCGCGCCCGCACCCGCAGTAGTAATTCCGCCTCCAAGTTCGAAACGGTCAGGTGCTTGTGCCGTGTCAACCGACGAAGCGGCCGACGCTTTCCGTTTGACTGGATCAAAGATTGAAACATAGACTTAATTCGGATTCGGCATTATTATTTTCTTTCCAAAAAAAGTCAATGATTTTTTTCAACAGTCGTGAGAGATAGAATCGTGAACCCTTGGAAAAATTTTAGAGCGGAGCGCCAAAAAATCAATGCTATATTTGCGTTCGTTCGGATCGAAATAGCTATCTAGTCGCGCAATACCCTGACGATTAGTCTGGCACCAGTTGATGACGCTTCGTTCTGTCCGCGCCACTCCCGCCGCTTCAAACATTCGCGCCGTTTCCCAGACCGTCAGCGTGTGGTTTTCTTTTCGTTCCACATGCTGCGGAACCTTGCCGAATTCTTCCGTATCTTTCGGCATTGTGCGGAACTCTACCGAAGTATGCGGAATAGCAAATAGCGCTTTCGCATTTTGCGGAATGTGACCGGGTGGTTCCGGCAATTGCATTGGTTGATTTTCCGGTTGCATTGTCCTAGCAACCAGATCATGAGACTGATTTAAGCAGTAAAGAGGTTGACACTCCAATGATAAATGGAGTGTTAACATGAATGAAGAAGTCAAAGTAGAGAAGAAGAGGAACAGCCCCCCGAGGGGGGCTGACGGCGCGAAAAAATCGCGCCGGTATACCGTGGCCGAAAAGCTCAAAGCGGTTCGGCTGTGTCTGGAGGAAGGGTTCACCATGGCGCTGGTCTGCCGGGAACTGGACGTCAGCAAGGCCAGTCTGGTGTTATGGCTGCGGGCCTACCGGAAGGACGGCGAGTCGGGCCTGCAAAATCCTTACGCCGGCAAACGGGCGGCCCGGCTCCCAGCGCCGATCACCGACAAGATCATCGAGTTGAAGCGGCAAAATCCCGCGTTCGGCATCAAACGCATCAGCCAGATATTGCGCCGGTGTTTCTTCCTGCCGGCCAGCCCCGAGACCGTGCGGCAACGGTTGCACGAGGCAGATTTGATGTCGGAACCCACGCCGCCCAAGCGCCGGAACATGGTTCGACCCCGCTTCTTCGAGCGGGCGACGCCCAATCAGATGTGGCAGACGGACATCTTCACCTTCCGGCTGGGCGGAAAGTATGCCTACCTCATCGCCTTCATGGATGATTACTCGCGGTTCATCGTGGGCGCGGATTTGTTCCGCAGTCCCACGGCGGCGGCGGTGATCGAAGTGTATCGCGTCGCCGTCGGCGAGTTCCAGCCACCCAAGGAGATGCTCACGGACAATGGCCGTCAATACACCACTTGGCGGGGCACCAGCCGGTTCGAGGCCGAACTCAAGAAGGATCGGGTCGCGCATATCAAGTCGCGGCCGCAGCATCCGATGACGCTGGGCAAAGTCGAACGCTTCTGGTCCACGATCTGGCAGGACTTCCTCGTGCGCGCCCAGTTTGATTCCTTCGAGGCCGCTCGCGAACGGATCAAACTCTGGATCAAACATTACAACCATCAGCGCCCCAATCAGGGCATTGAAGGCATGTGCCCGGCGGATCGCTTCTTCGAGATCCAGTCGGAACTACGTAAGACCATTGAGACGGGCATCCAGGAAAACCTGCTCGAACTGGCGTTGCGGGGAAAACCGCAAACACCGTTCTACATGGTCGGGCGCATGGACGGCCAGTCCGTCGTGCTCCGGGCCGAGAAGGGTAAACTTAAACTCAGTGTCAGTGATCAAAACAATAACCAAGAACAAGAACTTACTTAACCCATCTGAAAGCCTACCAGCAGATCGAGGGAGTTCGGATCGTGGCTTTGGCTGATACCAATCGAACGCCCGTGAACGGAATGTTGGCTGGGGTGAGCGGAAACACCGGCGGGGCCGAGGAAATCCACCTTGGAGCTAATGTCAGAACCTATTGCAATGTCGAGGAGCTTCTGGCGGAACCAGACATTCATCTGGTGAGTTTATGCACGCCGACCCGGGCGCATGCTTCGCAGGCGATTGCCGCTTTGCGGGCCGGCAAGCATGTGGTTTGTGAGAAGCCGCTGGCGCGTTCCGGCGCCAATGCTCGCACCATTGTGGACGCCGCGCGGACCGCCCCGGGCTATTTAATGCCAGCCATGACCGCTTGCGGGCAGCGGGTTTCTCACCGGCCTCAGATTTTCAAACCAGCCTTCAGTCAACGATCAATGAAACGAGATCCAAAAATTGATTGATTTATTTTTCTTTTAGCAATCTTGGTTCATCCAACTGATGCAACTTCGCTTCCAATTGGCCCATCGTGCGGTTGGCTGACACCAGTTTTTCAAAAAAACCGGTGCGTTCGCCTTTCAGTTGGTCAATCAGATAATCCTTCCCTCGGTTGGCAATTCTCAAATCCATAATCTCCCGTTCCAACTCTTGTATCTTTTGGTCGTTGGTCGCGATGGCACCGTTTCCAAAATGTTTCACGTGTGCCACAGGAGTTCCGAATGATTCCGAATCAGCCACCACACCCAACTTCTTTGAACGCTGGATTTCCTCTTGAATCACGGCCTCCACACTCTGTGGCGTGATGTAGTATTTGCGTTCGTTCGGATCATAGTAGCTATCCAAGCGCGCTATCCCCTGGCGATTAGGCTGGCACCAATTGATAACGCTTCGCTCTGTGCGCGCCACCCCCGCCGCTTCAAACATCCGCGCCGTTTCCCGCACCGTTAGCGTGTGGTTTTCTTTCCTTTCCGCAACCTGCGGAATCTTGCCGAAGTCTTCTGTAGAATACGGCACCGTGCGGAACTCTGCCGAAGCCTGCGGAACATCAAATGCCACTTCCGCATTTTGCGGAATGAGGCGGGGTAATTCCGGCAGCGGTGATGATTGATTTTCCGTTGGCATGATTAAACTCATTTTATCATGCCGCGAATTTCTTGTGAACCTGACCTGTGGATTAGCGTGAATTGAAAATCCTTGCTATGATGTAAAACGTGGAAAAATTACCGCGTGATTTCAAAGGGGTTTGGATTCCGAAGGACATCTGGTTATCCCGGCAGCTTTCGCTGATGGAAAAAGTCCTGTTCGTTGAAATCCACTCACTTGATAACGAGGACGGTTGTTATGCCTCCAACCGCCATTTCGCAGAATTTTTCGACGTCAGCGAACGCCAGATCCGAACACACATCGGCACATTGAAGCAAAAGGGATTCATTTCTGTCTCCATCCAAAACCGCAACGACCGGGTGATCCACACCATCGGCAAGTATGCGCGCGTGCCGGATGCCGACGTGAAGCAGTTGCAGCAAGACCATCAAAAACTTATCCACAGGATGACGCTGGGCTTCCGGGGAGGTAGGAAGTTTTCTTCCAGGGGGTAGGAAATAAACTTCCGTCCACCCCGGAAGAAAACTTCCACATAGTAATACAATGAGTAATCCAGTGGAGAATAAGGGGAACATTTCTTTTTAGAAAAAAGCCGCACCGCAAAACGGCACGACTTCTTAAATGTGAAAATCCGACGGCGATTACTTCGGCCAAAACGCCACGGCGAGTCCCGCCGCATCAAAGATGTCCATGCGCGGATCTTCACTCTTCCAGACCTTGCGTTTCGGTGGCAGACGCGGAGCCAACTCGATGGGAAACAAACCGGCCAACACCTCTGCCAATGATTGCTTGTTGCCTCTGATCTGCCCCAGCAATCGTTCTCGCACCTTGGTGGCGGTGATCAGTTTCACTTTCAATTTATGTTTTGTGGCTAAACCGACCAGTTGCTGCTGCAACTGCTTGATGCGTTTTGCCCGGCGCGTGTCAGCGGCGTTCACCGCCGGCAGCACCAACACTGCTGGCTCATATCGGCGTATAAACTTTTCCACCCAAACCAACGTGCGCTCATTCTTGTTTTGCAAAATGGATTTGTTGCTGAACACGATAAGTCGGCGTGGCCCTTCCATGACGGCGTAGCCGAAACCACGAGCCGTCGGTGCGATGGCTAAAATTCTAATTAGATTATTGTGGGTCATGACTTGGTTGATTAACGCTGGCAAGTTCCGCCAGTTGAATAATGGTCTGCTCCCGGCGCGCGTCGGCATTCCGCACTTTGCGAAAGGACAAAACCTTGGCCCGCTCCGCCACTCTTTGTTGCGCCTGATGATGCAGGCCGGCAAAAAGCTCGCGCACGGGGCGTCCATAGATCACCTCGTAGGCGAGTGCATCCAGCAGTGACGGTTCGCGGGCGAAGGTTTCGTCGCGACACACCTTGTTTCCCTTGTTCAACCCGTTCAGGCCCAGCAAAAAGCCGACCTCTTCTTGCGAGAGGGCCAAGCGCTTGCGTTGGGCTTGAAGATAATTGGGTAATGATTTCATGGGATTGAATTGAACCGAAGTTGGTTCATGCGTGACCCTAACCGACGAACAGAAAATCAGGCAGACATGAGGGTTTGCCAAATCAGGCAAACCTGTGGTGTAGTTGGAAGAACAAAACTTATTTAACTACATGATTATCATACCATTATACCAGTAATTTGTCAAGCTGGCGACGCCCTATTCAAAAGCATGAAGCCATGCTTAAATGGATAGGCCATGAATATATTTTTAAGGATTCCCAAGGGGTGGTCGAAGCCTGTGCCAAACCAAAGCAAGGAAACTTGTGACTTGGACGGAGCCAGACTTTGGATCGGTCCCGGCAATCAGATTTACTGCGACCAAGAACACAACTTGGACACAGTCGCATCGCTTCGGAAGGCTGCGGAAAAATCCACTGCTATCAAATATTAGTTTCCAACGACGGGCTACAAACATGGTTTGTAGGGGCGAGCCGCCCGTCACTATTTAATTTCACGGCTTAACCGCCGCACCACTAGTTCCCCAACGTGTCGTCGCGCTACCGCCCGACTTATCGCTTTCTCCCTGCGGGCTAGCCGGGTAAATGACACCTAGCCGTTGTCCTTTACCAAAAAGCGATAAGTCGGCCGGAATCGCCGACACGTTG
>TBL_comb47_HYPODRAFT_10002200_pt1 | contig 24270 bp, 22 predicted proteins | sample TroBogypolimnion_40_FD_10682 | JGI IMG/M metagenome (IMG submission 10682)
CACAACAGCCGGCTGGGCGACCACATCATCATCGCGAACGGCGCGCTGCTGGGCGGCCATGTGACGGTGCAGGACCGCGCGTTCATTTCCGGCAACTGCCTCGTCCACCAGTTCGTGCGCGTCGGCATGCTGGCCATCATGCAGGGCGGTTCGGCCATCAGCAAAGACCTGCCGCCATTCACCGTTGCGCGCGGCGGCAACGGGATTTGCGGATTGAACGCCATCGGCCTGCGGCGCGCGGGTTTCACGGCGGAGGAAAGGCTGGAATTGAAGAAACTGTATCACGCGCTGTTCCGCAGCGGGAAGCATTTGCGGGAGTCCATCGCCGCGGCGCAGAAAAATTTTAGCAGCCCGGCGGCGAAGGTTTTGCTAGATTTCGTGGCGGGCGCAAAGCGCGGCGTATGTTCCAGCGCCGGGCGCGCGAACAGAGAAAGCGAAGATCTATGAATGCGATTTATAAAATCATCGGCGAGGACGGCAAGGAATACGGCCCGGCAACCGGCGATCAGCTCCGGCAATGGATCCTGGAAGGCCGCGTCGAGAACAAGACCCCGGTATTCGTGGACGGCGCGAAGGACTGGAACTTCGTCGGCTTGCTACCGGAGTTCGCGGGCTGTTTCGGGGCGCCGGCCAGGCCGCCAACCATCGCGCCGCCACGGCGCGGCGCTTCCACCGCCGGACAACTGGCGAAAACCAACTCCTACGCGCAGGCGGGACTGATCTTCGGGATTTTATCAGTGACGTGCTGCTGTTGTGGATTCCCGTTCGGGATTCTGGGTCTGGTTTTCTCCCTCATCGGCCTGTCACAGATCAACGCAAACCCGCCACTGCAGGAGGGGCGCGGCATGGCCATCGCCGGCTTGATTCTCTCAGGGCTAAGTCTGCTGCTGGGCGCGGGTTCGGTGCTGATGAATCTGGCGCTGCACCAGCCGCACGTCATGTGGAACGTCGGCCGCTTTTGAACTGCCGCCATGAATGCCGAACCCAAAGTCCTTCCGCAAAAAAATTCCACGCCGCTGTCGCCCGGGGGTTTTGCCGCGGTCCTGTTGAGTGCGACCGCCCTGGGCGTGGGGGCGCTGGTGTTTTTCTTCAACCCCGGGACGCATCACTTTTACCCGGTTTGCCTGTTTCATGCGCTGACGGGATTGAATTGTCCCGGCTGCGGCATGACGCGGGCCTTGTATGCGTTGCTGCACGGAAACGTTCTGCTGGCCTTGAAAGACAACGCGCTGTTCGTGGCCGCGCTGGCGGCGCTGGCGGTCTGGGGCGCGCGGCTCGCCGTGCGCAAATGGAGGGATCAGCCGGCGACTATCAAAATCTCATCAAAAGTCCTGTGGCTGGTTCTTGTGCTGACGCTGCTTTTCGGAGTCGCGAGAAATCTGCCGGGATTTGAATGGCTCTCGCCATGAGAACCGGGGAAGTTTTCGCTTTTACCGTCACGTCCGCTCGTGTTCAATCTTCACCATGAGTCTGACACATCCCCTGACCACCACGACGTTTGAACTGACCGGCTACCGCGTGGTCAAATCGTTCGGCGTCGTGCGGGGCATCGTGGTGCGGTCGCGGTCGGTCATCGGGAATTTCGGCGCGGGCATCCAGGCGATCTTCGGCGGGAACATTTCACTCTACACGGATTTATGCGAACAGACGCGCGAGGAGGCCTTCAATAAAATGCTCACGCACGCCGGGCAACTGGGCGCAAACGCGGTCATCGGCGTGCGCTACGACGCGACAGAGATCGCGCAGGGCATCACCGAGGTGCTGTGCTACGGCACGGCGGTCTCGGTGGAAGCGGTGTCGGCGTGAGTCGCGCGCAGGCTGAAGCATGAAGGCATTAACCACGGACTCCTTTCTGGCGCGGCTGCTGGGCAAACTGGCGGTGGCCGTGTGCCGTCATCCGCGCTGGTTTTTTTATCCGCAAATCGCGCTGTTTGTCGCCTGCGTGGTTTACACCGTCTGCTACCTCCAGTTCAACACGAGCCGCGACGACCTGCTGGATAAGCACGCGATCAACCATCAAAATTTCCTCGCCCTAAAAAAGGAATTTCCCCAGCAGAGCGATCTTGTCGTCGTCATCGAAAGCGAAAACATCGAAAAGAACCGGCAGTTTGCCGAGCGGATCGGCGCGAAGCTGGAGGCGGAAACGAATCTGTTCACGGACGTTTTTTACAAGGGCGATCTGCCGATGATGGGCGCAAAGGCGCTGCTGTTCGTGCCGGACACCGACCTCGCCAACCTGAAACAGACGCTGCACGGCGACCTGCCATTCATCCAAAAATTCACGCAGACGACGAACCTGATTTCGTTCTTCGAGCAGATCAACACCGCCATCCGCACGGCCTCGCGCGAAACCAATTCCCAGACGGATTCCCTGATCCAGTCGCTGCCGGCGCTGACCCGCATCCTGACCCAGGCGGACGCCTCCTTGTCCCGGCTCGGCACGCCGCCCTCGCCGGGCATCACGGCGCTGTTCGATGCGGGCGATGAAGCGGTGCGTAAAACCTACATCACGTTCGCCAACGGGAAGATTTTCCTCGTCACGGCGCACGCGCCGGTTCACGAGTTAAACGGCCGGGCAGTGGACCGCATCCGGCAGCTGGTCCTGGAAACCCAGAAAGAAGTGCCCGGCCTCAATGTGGGCCTCACGGGCGAACCGGTGCTGGAACAGGATGAAATGGCGCAGTCCCAGAAGGACACCGCCAAAGCCAGCATCGTGGCGCTGATCTTGTGCGCGCTGATTTTCATTTATGGCTACAGCGAAACCGGCCGGCCGGTGAAGGCCACCCTCTGCCTGGTCATCGGACTGGGCTACACGATGGCGTTTGCGACGGCCACGATCGGGCATCTGAATATTTTGACGATCACGTTCGTGCCGATTCTCATCGGGCTGGCGATTGATTTCGGCGTGCATCTGGTGACGCGCTATGAAGAGGAATTGCGCCACGGCAAGGCGGAGGCGGAGGCGCTGATCAAGGCGATGGTTTTCACCGGCCAGGGAATTTTCATCGGGGCGCTGACGACGGCGGGCGCGTTTTTGGTGATGGGACTGACACATTTCAAAGGCATCCAGGAAATGGGCATCATCTGCGGCGGCGGGCTGCTGGTGTGCCTCATTCCGATGTTGACGATGCTGCCGGTGCTGCTGCTGCGCGGGCGGCAAAACGTGCTCGACCACAAGATTGGCGACCTGGAACGCCGCAAGCGCATCGAAAACATCTGGCTGGAGCGGCCCGTGCTGGTGACGGTCATCGTCACCGGGTTGTGCCTGCTGGCCCTGACGCAGGTCCACAAAGTTTATTTTGATTACAACCTGCTGAACATGCAGAGCGCCGGCCTGCCGGCGGTGGTGTTCGAACAAAAACTGATCAATTCGGCGGATAAATCGGTGATTTACGGCGCCGTGGTCGCCGACTCGCTGGCGGATGCGGTGGTGCTGGAAGAAAAAATCAAAAAGCTGCCGACCGTTGCCTCCAACGGCGTCCAATCCATCGCCTTTTTCCTCAATCAGGACCAGACGCAGAAGCTCAGGCTGATCAGCCAGATCAAACAGGATGTCGCGCCGCTGCAATTTGAGGCGGCCGATTTGCGGCCCGTAAACGTTCCGGAGCTCGCCCGCACTCTGTATTCGCTCCACGGCTATTTAGGGGCGGCCCTGGACGAGGTGAAGGACAGCAACAGCAATCTGACGGCCGAGTTGATTGCGCTGCGGAGTGCCATCATGGAATTAAAGAAATCCATGCTGGACGGGGACGCCACACAACTCGCCAGCCACGCGGACAAGCTGGCGGAATTTCAGCGGGCGCTGTTTGCCGACGTGCGCGACACGTTTCGAACGCTGCAAATGCAGGATGACCGCGCCCCGCTGCGCGTGGAAGATCTGCCGTTGGCGTTACGCCATCGTTTTGTTGGCGTCAATGGCAAGTTTCTTCTGCAGGTCTATCCCAAATACGACGTCTGGCAGCGGGACAAGCAGGAGGAATTCATCATGAGCTTGCGGCCGATTGCGCCTCGTCTCACCGGCACGCCCGTTCAGCTTTACGAATACACGACGCTGCTGAAAGACAGTTACATCACCGCCGCGTGGTATTCGCTCGCCGCCATCACGGTATTGGTGCTCCTCCATTTTCGCAGTTTCGGCGCGGTGATCTTGTCGTTGTTGCCGGTGGGCATCGGCACGCTCTGGCTGGTCGGGCTGATGGGCTGGCTGAAAATTCCCTTCAATCCGGCCAACATCATGACGCTGCCGCTGGTCATCGGCATCGGCGTGACGAATGGCATTCACATCTTGAACCGGTTCGCCGAGGAACGCACGCCGGGTATTTTGTCGCGGAGCACCGGCAAAGCCGTGCTGGTGTCCGGATTGACGGCCATCGCCGGATTCGGCAGTCTCATGCTTGCCAAGCATCAGGGCATTTATAGCCTGGGCTGCGTGATGGCGTCGGGCATTGCAACCTGTATGATTGCAGGACTGGCATTTTTACCGGCCTTGTTAAATTTACTCGGTCGCAGAAAGTCGTTGATAGAAAAACCCGATGTTGACATAACATCGCCAACATCGGGTCGGGAGGAACCGAGGTAAAAAACCTCAAGTCCGAGAAGATTAGTAAAAACGGCATAAATGTCAAACTCAATGTTAAAATCAACTTTATAACAAGCAAAACAACCTGTAAAAAACCTTTAATAACGATAACGCCAATTGATTCAATTACCGCTAATCATTTCCCCCGCGCCGACCGTTCCAAACGTGTTCGGGCCATTTCGTTTTCACCGGCTGATGTGGGCTTGCCTTTTGGCCGGTGGCTTATCCACGGTTGTTTTTGCGCAAGACGGTTTCCATGCGGGACTGTTTTATGATCAATTCCCGTTGACGCTGGATTCCGGCCGGCGCACGGAAGCGGTCGGCCCACTGTTCTACGACGAACATAAGGATTCGGAATCCACTTGGGCTATGCCGCCTTTGTTTTCCCGCTACGCCAAACCGGAAATCGAAACCCGCGAGTATGATTTTCTCTATCCGGTGCTGACCTACGAATATTACGGCAAGGAATATCGCTGGCAGTTTTTCCAACTCTGGAGCTATGCCGGTGGCCGGGATCCGAAGGAATCCGAGGAGAAACGCTTCACGATTTTCCCGTTGTATTTTCAGCAGCGCTCGCCGCATCCGGAGGAGAACTACACGGCGCTCCTGCCGATTTACGGCCATCTCCAGCACCGGTTGTTCCGTGACAAAATCTTTTTCGTCCTGTTCCCGATCTACGGCCAGACGCAAAAGAAAGACGTCGTCACCGACAATTACCTCTGGCCGTTTTTTCATCTGCGCCATGGCGACGGCATGTCCGGCTGGCAATTCTGGCCGCTGGTCGGCAACGAGCACAAGGATGTCACCACCAAAACCAATGGTTTCGGCGACACGGTCACGGTCGGCGGCTACGATAAATTTTTCGCGCTCTGGCCGGTTTACTGGGATTACACGGAAGGCATCGGCACGGACGACCCGTCCCGCTTCTGGGGCGCGCTGCCGCTTTACCTGCAGACGCGCTCGCCCAAACGCGATTCGACCACCGTGCTCTGGCCTTTTTTCAGCTGGATTGACGATCGCGGCAAGCAATATCACGAATGGCAGGGGCCGTGGCCGTTTGTGATCTTCGCACGCGGCGAAGGCAAGACCACCTCACGCGTCTGGCCGATCTTCAGCCAGTCGCACAACAAGGAACTGGAGAGTGATTCTTATCTCTGGCCGGTGTATCAGTTCAAGCGCACGCATTCGGATCCGCTGGATTTGAAACGCACGCGCATCCTGTTTTATTTGTATGAAAACACCGTGCAAATAAATACGGCGACCGGCGAATACAAGCGGCGCGTGGATGCGTTGCCCTTCTTCACGTATCATCGGGATTACAAGGGCAACAACCGCCTGCAAATCCTCGCGCCGGTGGAACCGGCCGTGCCCAACAACCGGGGCATCGAGCGCAACTGGTCGCCGCTCTGGTCCATCTGGATTTCGGAAAACAACCTGCAAACCGGCACCCACAGCCAGTCGCTGTTCTGGAATTTATACCGGCATGAATCCGCGCCCGGCTCGAAAAAATGCTCGCTCCTGTTCGGCCTTTTCCAGTATCAATCTGATGCTGAAATGAAAAAATTGCGCCTGTTTTACATCCCGGTGATCAACACCGATCCGCAGGCCAAATAAGTTATGTTTCAAAACATTGGTGAAATCGCCCTGCTGTTCTGGCGCACATTGTGCGCCCTGCCCTTCGCGTGGCGGCAGCGGGAAAAAGTCTATGACCAGTTTTTTGAAATCGGCAACGCCAGCCTGCTGATGGTCTGCGTGCTGTCGTTTTTCATCGGCGCGGTCATTGCGCTTCAGACCGGCCCAGTGCTGGTCGAACGCAGCCTCTCCAGCGCCGTCGGCGGCATCGTCGGCATTTCCATCGCCAAGGAGTTGGCACCGGTCATGATGGCGATCCTGATCGCCGGGCGCATCGGATCGGCGATGGCGGCGGAGATCGGCTCCATGCGGGTCTATCAGGAAATTGACGCCCTGCGCACGATGAACATCAACCCGATTCATTATCTGGTTTTGCCGCGGATGCTCGCCATCGCCATTGCGCTGCCGCTGCTGGTGGTGTTTGCCATCCTCATCGGCTGGTTTGGCGGCGCGGTCGTCGCCCAGGCCAACAGCCATATTGGCGTTCCGTTTCAGGCGTTTTTCTCCGGCTTGAAGGACATTGTCGAGATCAAGGATGTGGCCAACGGCCTGTTCAAGAGTTTTTGTTTCGCGCTGATCATCGGCGCGGTTTCCTGCCATCAAGGGTTGGTGACCATCGGCGGGCCGCGCGGCATCGGCCGTTCGGTCACGAAAGCCGTGGTGAACTCAATCGTGCTTATCGTGATTTTTGACTACATCCTCACCCGCTTCCTGTTGAAATGACGAACCCTCCGGACAACAACAACGCGGGCGTGAGCCTTCAGGTGCGCGGCATCCGCAAAAGCTTCGGCAACCAGGAAGTGCTCAAGGGCGTGGATCTGGACGTCAAACCCGGCGAAATTTTTGTCATCATGGGGCCGAGCGGCAGCGGCAAAAGCGTCCTGCTCAAGCACCTGATCGGCCTCGAAAGCCCCGATGCCGGGGAAATCCTGATCAACGGCGAATCCATTGAAACCGAAGGCATCGCCGCCAAATACCGCATGGCGCTGGTGTTCCAATCCGGCGCCCTGCTGAATTCCCTGACGGTCGGCGAAAATGTCGGCCTGTATCTCGCGGAACACCGGCTGAAGTCGACGGAGGAGATTGAAAAAATCGTCGCCGAAAAACTGGAGACCGTCGGCCTCAAGGACGCCGTGGATAAAATGCCCGGCGAACTCTCCGGCGGCATGAAAAAGCGCGCCGCCATCGCCCGCGCCTTGGTGATCGAACCGCAGTTGATTCTCTATGATGAGCCGACGAGCGAGCTCGATCCGCTGTCTTCCGTCGTCATCGGCGAGGAGATATTGGAATTGAAGCAGCGCATTCATGTCACTTCGCTCGTGGTGTCGCATGACCGCGACCTGGCGTTCGGCGTGGCCGACCGCATCGCTTTCATCAACGAAGGCCGGATTGTGGTCGTCGGCACCCCGGCTGAAGTGAAGCGGTTCAAAGACCCGCTCGTCCAAAGATTTTTGCAGGCAGATTTTAAACGCGAACCTTGACCCATTAATTTTATGAAAAACTCGCTCGAAACCCGGCTCGGCATCTTTGTCGTCCTTGCCGTCTTCGCCGCCATCCTGATCATTGAAATGCTCGGCGGCATGGAATCTTTGCGCACCGGCTATCATGTCAGCGCGCTGTTTGACACCGTGCAGGAATTGAAGGTGGGCGACAGCGTGAAAATGGCCGGCGTGGAAATCGGACGGGTCGAGAAAATCGCGTTCGATGACAACAAGGTCAAGGTGACGATGAAGCTGCGCTCTGCAGCCGGGGTCAAAACCGACAGTCAGGCCCTCATCAAATTCGCCGGCTTGATGGGGCAGAATTACGTTTCCATCAACTTCGGTTCGCCCGGCGCGCCCCTGGCCGTGGACGGCTCGGTCATCGCCAGCGGGGAGCAGCCCGATTTGAGCGCCATCATGACCAAGCTGGACAAGGCCGCCTCGGGCATCGCCAAATTTGGCGACAGTTTTTCCGGCGACAAGATCGACAACATCCTTGGACCATTGACCGACTTCTTCAAACAAAACAGCAGCCACATCAGCGGGGTCATCTCCAATGTTGAAAGTGTCACCAGCCAGATCAAAAGCGGGGAGGGCACGGTCGGCAAGCTCATCTATCAGGACGCGCTCTACGATTCGGCGATGAACACCGTGACGAATTTGCAGGACGCTGTGGGCCAGGTGCGCGGCGTGGTGGATGGGATCACCAGCGGGAAAGGCACGATCGGCAAACTGGTCACCGACGAAGCGCTCTACAATTCCACGCAGGCTTCGATGACAAACCTGAACCAGATTTTATTCAAAATCAACCATGGGGACGGCACCATCGGCAAGCTCGTCAACAACCAGGAATTTTACCAAAACGCCAAAGTTTCCCTGCAAAAGCTGGATAAGGCGGCCGACAGCATTGAAGACACCGGACCTTTGAGCGTCATCGGCATGGTGGTCGGCCGGCTGTTTTAAGCCGGAGGCAAAACAAGTTGAGCGGATTTTGAGTTGATGGTTGATGGTTGAGGGTTAAGACCTGACGTTCGCGAAGATACCCCTCCCAACTCAAACGCCGCTCAACTGGCCGTCCCGTTTCACGCCAGCCCGAGATTCTTCAAGACCCGGATGGTGGAATGGGGTTTGTTCAGCGTGTAGAAGTGCAGCCCCGGCACGCCCGCCCGCAATAATTCCTCGCACTGTTTGGTGGCGTATTCGATGCCGAACTCGGTCGCCGCCGCCTCATCCGTTCCGAGCGCATCCAGCTTGGCGTGGAGCGCGGATGGAATTTTTGAGCCGCAGAGCTGGGTGAACTTGAGGATTTGCTGCGCATTCAAAATGGCGATGACCCCGGGGACGATCGGCACCCGCACGCCGAGTTTGCCGACGACATGATCGCGAAATTCAAAAAAGTCGGCGTTGTCGAAAAATAGCTGGGTCAGGACAAAATCCGCGCCGGCGTCCACCTTCGTTTTCAAATGCGCCCAGTCGGCGAGCTTGCCGGCCTTGCAGGCGACGTGTCCTTCGGGAAATCCGGCCACGCCGGTGGAAAACTTTCCCGACTCGCGGATGAACTGAACCAGTTGCGACGAAAATTCAAAGCCGCCGGGCGTGGTTTGAAATTCGCCGCCGCCGGGCGGATCGCCGCGCAAAGCCAGGATGTTTTTGCAGCCCAGCGCGCGGATTTTCTCAAGCAGGGCGCGGACTTCCTCGCGCGTGTGGTTGACGCAGGTGAGATGCGCCAGCGCGGTGAGCTGATGTTCGCGATGGATGCGGTCCACCATCAGCAGCGTCTTGTCGCGCGTGCTGCCGCCCGCACCGTAAGTGACCGAACAGTAATCCGGCCTGCCCAGCATCAGGGCCGGGAGGGTTTTTTCAAAAAGGTTGCGGTCGCCCTCCTCGGTTTTGGGCGGGAAAAATTCAAAAGAGACGACCGGCCGGCGGGCGGTCTTTTTCTCGGCATAAATGTCGCGGATGAATCGCATAGGCTTGAATCCAATAACAGAGACAAAATAGAGGAAACCTGCTCTCGGTGCAAATTAAAAATCAACGCATCCAGATGTGATGATATGATTTTAATAGAGGTGGTTATTCAGACAAGAAAAAGCCCCTTCCGGTTTCCCGGAAGGGGCTGTGATTCAAGTCAGATTAGAACGTATAAACGGCCTGAGCTGCGAGCATGAAGGCATCCTGCTGGGGAAGTCCAGCCCCGGTGCTGGTGTTTTGGTAATAACCACCGGCACCAGTGTGGTTGGAATGATCCCAGCGGAATTCCAAGCGAGTCAGCACATTCGCCCACATCGCGTATTGCAGCGTCGAGGTGAGTTCATAGCACTCGTTGTAGCCACCGGACGTCGAAGTGTAAGCGTTGCCGGCGTTAAGCGCTTTGGCATCAAGATACTCACCGCGAAGGTTGAGGCTTAATTTGTCATTGAACTGATAGGTGCTGTAGAGCGCAGCAGTCCATTCGTTCTGGCTGACGTCATGCGCCGCCAAATAATCAAATGAAGCGCCAAACTTCAACGCAGCGATAGGCGTCGGCAATGAGATGCCGGCGTAGTAGGTCTGCGCACCGCCACCATTGCCATTGCCGGGGTTGCCACCCGTGTTGCCGCCACTAATGACCGTGGCCAGCGACAGCGTGGCGCCCTTGGCCCAACCGAAGCTATCCGGTGCCGTGAGCGTGGGGCCCCATGTGAAGCTCGGACGATATAGGCCACTGTTGACAGCACCAACGCCGGCGTTATAAACGCCACCGCCGGCATAAGCATTATCAAGGACGCCGGCCTGCATGGAGATCCAGTCGGTCGCCTTGTAAGCTGCCAAAACGCCTGTATGGGTCGTCGGCTCGATGTTAAAGCCATAAGAATGGCTGTAGTTCGGATTGTTTGCGGTTGTGGTGCTTTCATAGCCCACAATGGTATCGAAAACACCGACTTTCCAATCAATACCGTTGCCCACCGGGGTGCGCAGGGCAACATAGGCTTGACGGATGTTGTTGTTGAGACCCTCGGCTGTGGCAACCGGCCCCAGCAAGAATTCAACGTGGTAGCCCGAAGCCCAGGGGCTTTCGTCCAGCGGCTTGTCCAGCGCGATATCAACTGCGTTCAGGTTGATGCTGTTCGGATTACTATTGAAATAGTAATTCGGTGAGCCGCCACTGCCACCGTTGGGATTGAACTGCGCCGCAACATCAACGTAACCGCTGATGGTTGTGCTCGAGAGCGCCGTCTTCACCATGTTTGTTTCGTCTGCACGGGCCGCCGAGGTCAAACTGACCACGCCGACTGCCGCGAGACCCAATGTCCATTTATTAAACTTCATCTGGTTCCTCCGATGTTGTTTGTTAATATTTACTTTTTTACCTGCATTTGGGGGCAAAACCGGTTTGCCCCCCACGCACCAGCCTTGGTGCAATTGAGACTGAAACTATTGAAAACCGGCAGGTTTGACAACAAAAATTTTGACCCCCTCCGTCCAGCGGCCGGCTCCACGCGCTGGATTTTACGCTCGCCGTTGATTTTTGACCCTGATTTGGGGCGGAATTGCTTGAAAGTGGGACACTGCTCCACCGGTCGAAAGGGGATATTCGATTAAACCCTAGCAATATCCGGCTGAAATGAGGACTGGAACGTTTGGTGCTATGCAGGTTGCGGAAGCTGAATTGCAGGTTTGCAATTGAATCATGAAATTTTATCACGGACATCCAGGATCGTAACGCCTATGCCATCATTTGCCTATACCGCCAGAGAAACCGTCACGGGCCGCGAAATCCGCAGCTCGGTTGAAGCCAACAACGAACAGAGCGCCATCGCCGCACTGCTCAACCGCAATTTGCTGGTTGTTTCCATCCAGGAAAAAATCGCCAAGAAAGGCAAAATGCAGGGCGGCAAGGTTGCGCTGGCCGATCTGGTGGTGTTCACGCGCCAGCTGGCCACGATGATTGACGCCGGTATCGCCATTGTGCAGGCATTGCAGGCGCTCGCCGAGCAGACGCCCAACAAGGTCATGCGCGACGTGATCCGGGATGTGTGTTCGCGGGTGGAGAGCGGTGAAAGTTTTTCCGAATCGCTGCAAAAGCACCCCAAAACCTTCAACCGGCTTTATTATTCGATGATTTCCGCCGGCGAAAAGGGGGGCTTGCTCGCCGAAATCATGGCGCGGCTGGCCACTTATCTGGAAAATACCGAGCGGCTCCGCAAGAAAGTCAAAACCGCCCTCATGTATCCCACCGCGGTGACCGTCGTCGCGATCACGATCACGATCTTTCTGCTGGTGAAGGTCATTCCCACGTTCAAAGACGTTTACTCCGGATTTGGCGCGGCATTGCCCGGCCCGACGCAAGTCCTGATGGACATCAGCGAAGCCGTGCAACATTACTTCATTCTCATGATCCTCGCCATGGGGGGAGCGGTGTGGGGCTGGCTCTATTTCATCAAGACCAAATCCGGCCGGGAGTTCTGGGATGCCCGCCGCATCAAGCTTCCGGTCTTCGGCGTCATCGCGCACAAGATCTGCCTGGCCCGGTTTACCCGCACGCTCGCCTCGCTCGTCCGCAGCGGCGTGCCGATCCTGGAAGTTCTCCAAATCGTCTCCCAGACCGTCGGCAACGTCATCATGGAAAAAGCCATCAAGACCGCCGCCACCGATATCGAACGCGGCGAGGGCATTTCCGCCGCGCTCGGCAAAAACCCCATTTTCCCCAGCATGATCATCCGCATGTTGAGCGCCGGCGAACAGACCGGCAACATCGACAACATGCTCGAGCGCGTCTCCGATTTTCTCGACGAGGAAATTGACACCACGCTCTCCGGACTCATGTCGCTTATCGAGCCCCTGCTGATCGTTTTCCTCGGCATCGTCATCGGCGGCATGGTCATCTGCATGTTCCTCCCCATTTTCAACCTCGCCAACATCGTCAACGGCGGGCACTAAACCATTTGCGACGACAAAAAACCGCCGGGCGAATTTAAACCGCCCGGCGGTTTTGCCTTTCCCGATTCGAAAAATCAGACCTGCACGGATTTGCCCGGTTGTGGCTGGATGATCTTGATTTTGGGATGACGCGAACGGATCTGGTCCTCGAACCAGGCGCGCGAATCGTCGTCACCGTGGCCAAGTAGAATCGTGCGTGGTGAAACCTGCCCAACAAAATCCAGCAGATCCTCGCGGTTGGCGTGGGCCGTCAGGTCGAAATCCTGGACCTCGCACCGGCGCGTGATCTGTCCCGCGCTCGGGCTGAACACAAACGTCTCCCCGTCCTTCGCCGCCTTCAAACGTCCGCCAGGCGTGCTCGGATCCGCGTAACCCACGAAGAAGATCGCGTGCTTTTCGTCGCCCGCCATCCGCATTGCCAGATTGTGCGCCGCCGTGTTCTCGCTCATCATGCCGGCGGTGATGACAAAGATTTTGCCTCCGGCCAGCTTCATGTTTTCCGACTGGCCTTTTTCCAGCACCTGGAGATTCAGCGACTGGTTCAACTGCAGGTTCGTGTGCTGGCGGTGCGTGCGGTGCGCCTCCAGATCGTAAATCTCCGTGAACACGCGGCCCAGCCCGCCGATGTAAATCGGCTGCGGCTTCAATTTCCCCTCGCGCATCAGCAACGCCAGCATCGCCAGGATTTCCTGGGTGCGCCCCAGCGCAAAAGCCGGAATCAGCACGCTGCCTTTGCGTTTGAGCGCGTTATGGATCGCCGCCACGAGCCGCTCGATCTCGTTCTCCCGTGTAAAACCCTTCGGCACGGCGCGGTTGCCCCGCGTCGTTTCCATGATCATCACGTCCGCCTTCACGTCCTCGAACCGCGCCGCGCGCAGGATCGTCTGGTCGTGAAAACACACGTCACCCGTGAAAAACAGCGTTTCCTTCTTGCCGCGCACCATCACGCCGGCCGAACCGAGCGTGTGGCCGGCGTCAAAAAATTCCAGCGTCGGCGAAGCCACGCCGGCGCGCAGCTTGTTGAACGAGGCCCATTCCACCTCGCGGTTGTATTTGAACGCCTGGAACCGCGGCGCGATGTCGTCCACCTCGTCGTGCGTGTAGAGCGGATATTCGCGGATGCCCAGCTCGTCGCGCTGGCGCGTCATCACGTTCACCGAATTGTGCAGCACGCGTTCGACGATGAAATAGCTCAGTTCGCTCATCAGCACGTGCGCCTTGGGAAAATGCCGCAGTGCCACCGGCAGTGAGCCGACGTGATCATGATGGCAGTGGGAAATCACGATCGCATCCACGTCGTTGTTGCCCGCCTTGGCGAAAAGCGGCAGGCCATCGCGGCCGTCGCGTTTGGGATGCATGCCCGCGTCGAGCAGCAGGCGGTGTTCGTCCAGTTCCACCAGCCACGAACTCGCGCCGATGTCCGTGTCCGGGTTCAAATTTGTGATATTCACCGAAGGATTGAACCACAGACGCGCGCGGATGGACACAGAATTCAAAAGGAAGAAACCGTGACCCACCAACCAGCAAGGGCCGAACCTCCAATAAACCTGCCGCGCGCGTCGCTGAAAACAGGACGTGGCTTATTCCATAAGGGGCTCCGTAGTGTTCCCAATCATTCGCGCGCCAGCGCCAAGACTTTCAAGCAGCCCGCTTCAGATAATAAACTCAAGCCCGGAACGGAGCGGCGCCTATTTGGAAGCGGAAATCAGCTTGAGCAAGCCGGGAAAGCGCTTGTTCAGTTCGGCCCGCCGCACGGACGTCATGCACTTGGTCCCCTCCATCTTCGTGAAGATGATGCCGGCGGCCCGCAGCACCTCGAAGTGGTGCGAGCGCGTCGCCTTGGCGACGTCCAGCTCGACCTCATTGCAGGCCAGCGCGCGGCCTTTGCTTTCGAGTAGTTGGCGAACGATGGTCATCCGGCAGGGATCCGACAGCGCCTGCATGACGAGATGCAGCTCCAGATCTTTCATCGCCGGATGAGAATAGGTTTTCACTCAGGCACACCATGCCATCAAATGGATAGTTCGACAACCATCGAATTATATTTTGACATCGCCGGCCACTAGCGTTAGGTTCGACTCCTATCGAACAATAGGCGATAGACTAAACAATCATACGACAATTTCACAAATCATATGCCCACGTTATTTGATCCCGTCCGCATCGGTGCCTGGAACCTGCCCAACCGCATCGTTTTCGCTCCGCTGACCCGCGCGCGAGCCGGGGTGGAACGCATCCCCAATGCATTGATGGCCGAATACTATGCCCAGCGGGCCGCCGTCGGCTTGATTATTTCCGAGGCGACCTCGGTCACCCCGATGGGCGTGGGTTACGCCGACACGCCGGGAATCTGGTCCGCCGCGCAAGTGGAGGGCTGGAAACTCATCACCGGGGCCGTGCACAAAGCGGGCGGGCGCATGGTGCTCCAGCTCTGGCACGTCGGCCGCATTTCCGATCCGCAATTTTTGAATGGTGCCCTGCCGGTTGCCCCGAGCGCCATCGCGGCGGCAGGTCATGTCAGTTTAGTTCGACCGCTGAAATCCTTTGTGACGCCTCGGGCGCTGGCACTGGAAGAAATTCCCGGCATCATCGAGGCCTATCGCGTCGCCGCGGAGAATGCCAAGAAGGCAGGCTTTGATGGCGTGGAAATTCATGGTGCCAACGGCTACCTGCTGGATCAATTCCTCCAGGACAAAACCAATCATCGCACGGACATCTATGGCGGCCCCATTGAAAACCGCGCCCGGCTCATGCTTGAAGTGACCGATGCAGTGATTTCCGTCTGGGGTGCGGACCGCGTGGGCATGCATCTGGCTCCGCGCGGTGATGCCCACGACATGGGCGATTCCAATCCGCTGGCCACGTTTGGATACGTGGCGCGTGAATTGGGCAAACGGCGCATTGCCTTTATCTGCGCCCGTGAATCACTGGGCGATAATCGCATCGGACCGCAATTGAAGACGGCTTTCGGCGGCAGTTACATTGCCAACGAAGGATTTAATCAGGCGACGGCGAATCAAGTGTTGGTGGCGGGCGAAGCTGACGCAGTGGCGTTTGGCGTCCCGCTCCTGGCGAATCCCGATCTGCCGGCGCGCTTCCGGCAGAATGCCCCGCTCAACACGCCGGATCAAGCCACCTTCTACGCCTCCGGGCCGAAGGGCTACACCGATTATCCGACGTTGCAACAAACCGCGTGATGAAGCCGGAGTGGGCGCTCATTCGGCCCACGGACCGCAGGGCGCAAGCTGCGAGAATTCCGGCAACGGACCCAGGCGAACATCCCGGTTTCGCATCCGGACTTTTACCGGAAGGCAGGCCGCTCGCGCCCGGATGAAATTCTCGCCGGTCTGTTTTTGAGACCAACACCAAGAAAACTTGTTTCTTGCTGGTTGGACTTCCTTGTCCCAGTGACTGGCGTTAAATTGGCACCGTGCCGGCGTCACAAACATTATTGTTCCCCGATGCTCGACCACTGGTCGAGCGGCTGGGCCAGGATTTTTTCCGGCAGCTGACGGATCGCCCCGGCGTTTACCTGATGCACGATGCAGCCGGGCTGGTGCTTTACGTGGGCAAAGCCAAGAACCTGCGGAAACGTCTGGGCAGCTATCGGGTGGCCAATCCCGACCGGCTTGGCCGCCGACACCTTCGCTTATTGAGCCAGGTGGCACGGATTGAATTGCAGGAATGCGCCGATGAGTCGGCGGCGCTCGACAAGGAAGCGGAATTGTTGCTGGCGCTCAAACCGAAATTTAATCGCGCCGGGGTGTGGCTGGCGACGCCGCGTTTTCTCATCTGGTGTCGGACCGCCCAAACGCTGGAATTGGCCATCAGCGAAACGCCCGCCCCCGGCTGGCAGGCATTCGGTCCGCTCGGCAGCGGCATCGATTATTTGCGCGCCGCTCTCGTGCGCCTGCTTTGGTTTGCGAAAAATCCGGCAGCGGGAGCCTCCGCGCTGCCGGCCGGCTGGGTGCAGGGTCGCCTCGGGGAAATTGCCACGCTCACCGATACGTCAGCGAGCGCACCCAGTTGCCGCAGCATCGAGGTGATGTTGACCGAACTCTTCGCTGGCGACCATGACGGGTTTGTGGCCTGGATTGGGGAACAGACCAAGGCACTGGCGCACGCTCATGACTTGGCCATGCGCGATGCCGACCTGGAAACGGTGATCCAATTCATGCAGGCCAAGGCGCGTCGGACGCGACCGTTCACCACGCCAGAACCGAGTGTAATTGGAAAACGGATGGATTTGGAGGCAGCGCTGTTGTTCGCGGATGAGAACGGAAGCCAGCCATGAACGCGCGCGCTTCAATACCGATGCACACGATCTCGGTGCGTGATCTGGTTGAGTTCGTCCTGCGGTCAGGCGATTTCGGCGGCGCGCGCGAGTTTGTCGGCTCCGACCGCGCCCTCGCCGGGATCCGCGGCCACCAGAAAATCCAGCGCTCGCGACCGACGGGCTATCTCACCGAGCTGCCCGTTGAACACCGGGTGGAAACGGATGAGTTCACACTGCAAATCCGGGGGCGCATTGACGGCTTGCTCATCACGTCCGACCAAGTGCTGCTGGAGGAAATCAAAACCGTGCAGGGAACCTGGGATCACGCAGCCGATCCCCTGCACTGGGCGCAGGCAAAATTCTACGGGTTCATGCATGCCAGGGAAAACGGTTTGAACGAACTCGTCCTGCAGTTGGTGTATCTGGAACTGCCGAGTGGCAAAGTCACCGAGTTGCGTCAGACTATTTCATTCGCCGAACTGGCGGAGTTCTTTGCCGCCACCACCGCCGTCTATGTGGACTGGCTGCGCGAACGCCATCATTGGTGCCTTGCCCGCGACGCCTCCATCGCGGCGCTGGCCTTTCCTTTTCCCGGGTATCGTCCGGGACAGCGCGATTTGGCCGTGGCCGCCTATCGCGTGCTCGCCCATGGCGGAAGGCTATTCCTCGCCGCGCCGACCGGCATCGGCAAAACCATTTCCGTGCTGTTCCCGACGGTCAAGGCATTGGGCGAAGGAAAACTCGAACGCCTGTTTTATCTGACCGCCCGCACGGTCGGACGCGCCATCGCCGAGAAAGCTTTGGCTGATTTGCGCCGGGCCGGCTTGAAGCTGCGCGCCCTGACGCTCACCGCGAAGGAAAAAGTCTGTGTTCGCGCAGGCAAGCCTTGCGATCCGCTGACGTGCCCGCTCGCCTTGGGTTATTACGACCGCGTCAAACCCGCCATCCGCGAAGTTTTGGAACGCGAAGAAATCACCCGCGCCGGCCTCGAAGCTGCCGGCCAGAAACATCAGGTCTGCCCGTTCGAACTTTCCCTGGATGTGTCCGTCTGGGTGGACGCCGTCATCTGCGATTACAATTACGTTTTTGATCCGCAGGTGTATCTCCGCCGGCACTTTGCCGAGGACGGCGGCGCATACGGCTTCCTCGTGGATGAAGCCCACAACCTCGTGGACCGGGCGCGCGAGATGTTCTCCGCCGAGCTGGATGGCCAGGAAATTTTGGACGTCCAGCGCGCCATCAAACGGGGCGCACCGCGTTGCGCTAAGGCGCTCACGCAGCTACACACGGCGATGCAGAAACTGGGCGGCGCGACTGAACCGCACGAAGAATCATTTGAAGCCTCCGATACCGCCGTCGAACTCAATTTGTTTCCGGCGAAATCAGCGGTAATCCGGAATGCGGAAGACGGTGTCCGCACGAGCCCGGAATTTCCCGACAGCTTGATCGAGCCGCTGGAAACGGCGCTGGACGAGGCTGAACTCTGGCTGGTCAAGAATCAGCCGGCAGAGTTCCGGGAAGCCCTGCTCGGATTGTATTTCCGGATGCATTCGTTCCGGCGCACCGCTGAACTTTACGATGAGCGCTTCGTGAGCATCATCGAAAATGCCCGGGCAATAACGGTGCGCCTGTTTTGTCTGGATCCCTCCCTGCTGCTGCGGAAGGCGCTGGCCCGCGGCAAGGCCGCCATCTTCTTCTCGGCCACGCTCACCCCGATAGACTATTACCGCATCCTGCTCGGCGGTGAACCGGAAGATCTCGTGTTGCAACTGGCCTCGCCTTTTCCCGCGGAAAATCTGGCGGTGCTGATTCAAGACCGGATCCAAACCCACTTCAAGGGCCGGGCGGAATCGCTGGAAGATGTGGTGGCAGCGATTGGAACCTTGGTGCAGGGCCGGCGGGGCAACTACCTCGTCTATTTTCCCTCGTATCAATATCTCAATGCCACGCTCCAGGCCTTTCAGCTTCGCTACCCGACAGTCCCGGTGCTCGTGCAGCGTCCCGGGATGACCGAACCGGAACGCGATGCTTTCCTCGCCGCTTTTTCCGTGGAGCATGGGGAAACGCTCGTCGGCTTCGCCGTGCTGGGCGGCATCTTCGGTGAAGGCATTGATCTGGTCGGCGAGCGCTTGATCGGTGCCGTCATCGTCGGCGCGGGACTGCCGCAGCTCTGCGTCGAACGGAATTTGATCCGGGATTATTTCCAGCAACAGAACGCGATGGGATTTGAATACGCTTACACCTTCCCCGGCATGAACCGGGTGCTTCAAGCCATCGGGCGGGTCATCCGTTCGGAAACGGATCACGGCGTGGTGCTGCTCATCGACGCGCGTTTCAACGAGACGCGCTATCGCCGGCTGTTCCCAGCCTGGTGGAACTATTTGCGGGTTCGTCACCCCGACGCCTTGCGGGAAGCCATTGGCAGTTTCTGGAAACCGTTGTGCGATTAAACCGCTCCTGAGAGATGCGCATACGATGGAGCGTGCGCAGCCTCAAATCCTTCACGGGAGCGCCGATGGTAAAATGATAGAAGCTCTGCCAGTCGTGGCCGGTCAGCCCAAGCGCGCGGCGATGCAAATCATCAATGTAGCACCCGATGCCAGTGCTGCGAACCCCGGCAGCTCCGGTCACCAGAAACAATCCCGCGCTCATTCTGGGTTTATAGAAAAAATCCCAATTGGCGGCCGCGCCAGCATTCGCAGTCTGATGATGCGTTATCGTCAATAGAAATCCCCGCCAGATTTTTCCAGCAGGAATGTGGAAGCCCAAAACTATCATTGCGGACGGCGGCGAAGCTGCCAGAGCATTCCCAATCCGCCCAGTCCGGCCAGTGCCGGTGTAGAGGGTTCGGGAGGAAGTTCCCGAAAAACACCGGACCGAATCGTATATTGCCGGGTCAAGACAGCCGAGTGAACCGGCAACCGCAAACGAACCGCTTCCACTACCGCCTTGTATATCAGTCCAAGATTGTGCCTGAATTGAAACGGTCGTGGCAAAGCCAGCCACGAAGAGCAGCGCAACGCAATTTATAAGCACATGTAAAAACAGTTAATTGTTTGCCTAACGGGATTAATATCTCCAGGCAATGCGGCACGCCCATGCTAAACGGGCTGTGGTGGGACTTCTGTCGCTGGAAGTTTGCAAACAGAAGCCGGCGTTTGTGGTGGACGGGCCTTCATGATGCCGGTGAACCGGACCGAATCCGCCGGATGCGCTGCCTGGCGGCGGATGGAGCGGCGACTTGGGTCGCGGTGCCTATTGAGCCGTTTGCGGAAAACCAGAATGACGGCATCGAGAACCTTGCCGTTTTTGCACGTCTCGACTTCGTCCTGATTTTTGCTAAACTCTTTCCGTGAGTTTTGTCACTGAATTTAATTCGTTGCCGCTGGACGCGCTGGTCAAAAAATCGGTCGCCACCGATTCCAACGCCGCGCGTGACACGCTCGGCAAATCCCAAATTTCACTCGCTGATTTCGGCACGCTGATTTCGCCGGCCGCCGGCGAGCAACTGGAAACCATGGGCCGCCGGGCGCACGCGATGACGCAGCAACGCTTCGGCAAGACCATCCGGCTCTTCGCGCCATTGTATCTTTCCAACGAATGCGTCAACAACTGCACCTACTGCGGTTTCTCGCGCGACAACCCGATTCTGCGCGTCACACTCTCGCTGGATGAAGTGCGGCGCGAGGCCGAGTCGCTGCGCGAACAGGGCTTTCGCAATCTGCTGCTCGTCGCGGGTGAACATCCGAAATTTGTCTCGAACAATTATATCCGCGACTGCATCGCCATGCTGCACGCCGACTGGCCGAGCGTTTCGCTCGAGGTCGGCCCGATGGAAACGGAGGATTACCGCCCGCTCGTTGCCGCCGGGGCGGACGGGCTGATCGTTTATCAGGAGTCTTATGACCGCAAAGTCTATGCGGACATGCACACCGCCGGGCCGAAGCGGAATTTCGACTGGCGGCTCGAAACGCCCGAGCGCGCTTACGCCGCCGGGTTTCGCCGGCTCGGCATCAGCCCGCTTTACGGCCTAGCCGACTGGCGGCTTGAAGCGTTAAGCGTCGCCGCCCACGCGGATTATCTCCTGCGGCATTGCTGGAAAGCGGCCTTGACGATTTCCACCGTGCGGATGCGTCCCTGTGCCGGCGAATTCGAGCCGCTCACGCACATCAGCGACCGCGAACTGGCCCAGTTGATTTGCGCGCTGCGGCTCACGTTTCCCGATGTGGGCATCTCGCTCTCGACCCGCGAAACGCCGAAGCTGCGCGACGGTTTGATTCCGCTCGGCGTGACCACCATGAGCGCCGGTGCGCGCACCGAGCCGGGCGGCTATACCGGCGCGGGCCGGGAGAAGATCCATCACACCGAACGCGGCATCATCAAGGAACTCGCGTCCGGCGCGAGCGAATGGGTGCCGCAAGCCCACCGCCCGACGAATGCGACCGGCCAGTTCAACATCGGTGACGAGCGCACGCCGCAGGAGGTCGCGGCGCTGATCCGCAAGCTTGGCTACGAACCGGTGTGGAAGGATTGGGACGCGGCGCTGACGATGTGAAATATGTTTAAGTGGTTTGGTGGCTGGAAATGGCCGGGTATTTTGGCCAGGAGGTTTCATATTTTGAAGCCTCTCAAAAAATTTAAATCCATAAAAATGGGTCATGAGAGCAGTGCGAGAAATCATTAAAATCATCGCGATTCTCTGCGTTGCGGCCGCGCTTTTTTACTACGTGGTTATGCCGGCAGTGGCCCCGACGAACAAGCTGGCCGGCAACCAGGCCACGCTGGCGATGTGCCGCTGGGAACTGACGACGTGGCGGGCGTATCAAACGAACAGCCCGGTTTTCAATTTTCACCGGCTGACCGACGACCAGAAACGCCGGGTGATCATGTTCGGCTTGAACCAGGATTTTTCCATCCGCACCAACTTCGCCTGGACCGCCGCCGCCAGCCGGAAAATCGTCATCGTCAGCTCGCGGGTCTATGACAATGCGCCCGTGCCGTCGCCTTGGAACGTGTTCTGGCGAAATCCGGCGCACGCCGTGGGCTATTCGGACGGGACGACCGGATTGATTTCGCCGGAGGAATTCGACAGTCTGAATCTATTCGGCTTTGCGTCGCTGTGGAACTTGGCCAACAGTCCCAATTTTAAAATTTTCAAGCAATGAACTGCGCTGCCAATAAAGCCGGGCCGCCCTGCCGCCGCCGGGTTCGATTCAATAATTTTGCGCGCCGGCTTGCGTTTTTTTTATTTTTGTTCACGGCGGTCGGCGTGGCGGCGGCGGCGGGGGAAACGAATTATATCTGCATCGTCTGCGGCAAAGGGCCGTTGACCGGCCAAATCTGGCTGCACCCGCGCGGCCCGATCTGCTCGGATTGTGAAAAGATTCAGGAACGCTGCTCGCTTTGCGGGCTGCCGGTCAAAGACGGCGACGGCCACATCAAGACGGCCGATGGGCGCTTCATTTGCACCTTCGACAAGGCCAGCGCCGTGTTGACCCTGGATCAGGCGAAGGCGCTGTTTGACCAGACCCGCGACGACGTGGTGGACCTGTATGGCCGGTCGTTCGCCTTGAAAGACACCGACGTGACCGTGAATTTATTTGATGTGGATTACTGGTCGGAGAAAGGGCAGGCCAACAGTCTGCACAAATTTGGTTTCGCTAGCACCCGCAAAACGGCCGCCGGCCATTGCACGCATGAAGTCATCATATTGAGCGGCCGGACGCGCGAGGAAATGCTCCCGGTCGCCGCGCACGAATACACCCATTTGTGGATCAACGAAAACCGGCCGGACAGCCACGGGATTGACGGCGATACAATTGAGGCGATCTGTGAATTGACGGCTTATAAATTGATGGGTCAGAAAAAACTGCCGGAAATGCAGAAGCGCATCCTTGAGAATCCCTATACGAACGGCAAAATCAAAACCCTCATCGCCGTCGAGCGCGAAGGTGGAACGGACTACGTTTTGAACTGGGTGAAAAATGGAACGGCGGAAACTTTTGATGAGGCTGCGAACCTGGCGCCCCTCCCCGCGCCGGTGCCGCGTTCCGCTCCCTTCGCTGCCGCGCCGGCGCCGCTGCCGTTAGCCCTCAAGTTCAGCGGGCTGTTGACCCTCGGAAAAAACCACCAGGCGGTCATCAACGGCTTGGCTTTCGGGGTGGGCGATCAGAAAAAGATCAAGCTGCGCAACAAAACCGTGCTGGTGCGTTGCCGTGAAATCCAGGATGACGCCGTGGTGTTGCAACTGAACGAATCACCCGACCGGATCACCTTGAAGAAAGGCCAGGAAAAACTGCCGCCATGAACGAAATCACCGCCAACGGAAAAGCCATCGCGGCCAAGCTGCCGTGTTCGATTGAGGAGTTTTTGACCGCGCAAAAACTGCTGCCGCGCAGCGTCGTGGTGGAACACAACGGCGAAGCGGTCGCGCCGTCGGAATTTTCCGGGCGAACGCTCCGGTCGGGGGACCGATTGGAAATCGTGAAGATTGTCGCGGGCGGTTGAGGGGCGGGCGCAAGTTTCCCCCCCCGCGCGGGGATTCAGGCTTGTTCCGGCGGCGGCGGTTCGTTAATCAAAGGGGAATGATGAAGAATTTTCAAAAGGTGTTCCGCTCTTTGATGGTTTTGCTGCTGGTGATTCTGGTCTGGTCGGTCTGGCGGTCGGCGGCCGAGACGAATCTGACCACGGAGGCAGCCGGACTGGCGGAGGCTTCAAATAATCCGGCCGGCACCAACAGCCTGCCGGCGACCGCCAAGTCCACTTTGGTGAAGGATTTTGCGTCGCCGGACTGGATCATCAACCTGGCGAAAGACTGGCCGTTTCTGCGGTATCACTTTTTGGGAAACGAACTCTGGAAATACATTTTCTCGCTGATTTACATCTTCCTTGCGTTTTACGTCTCAAAGTTTCTCGATTACCTGACGCGGGTCTGGCTTAAAAAATGGGCGGTGAAGACGGAATCCAAGCTGGATGACCTGCTGCTGGAATTGTTGAACGGGCCGGTCAAGATCATCTCCTTCGTGATTTTTCTGCGCATCGGGCTGGATGTGTTCGACTGGCCGCCGACGGTGCAAAACACGGTGAGCAAAGGATTCACCGTGATCATTGCGATCACGGTCACTTACGCCGTGATGAAACTGGTGGACTTGCTGATGGGTTACTGGCATCTGCGGGCGGCGGCGGATGCAGACCGTGAATTTCGTGAACACCTCTTCCCTATCATCCGAAAGGCACTAAAAGCTTTTGTGGTGGTCGTGGCGGTGTTGGTGACATTGGACAATATCGAAATAAAAATTACGCCGATTCTTGCCTCGCTGTCCATCGGCGGGCTGGCGGTCGGTTTGGCGGCGCAGGACACGCTGGCCAATCTCTTCGGCGCG
>TBL_comb47_HYPODRAFT_10002202_pt1 | contig 24261 bp, 24 predicted proteins | sample TroBogypolimnion_40_FD_10682 | JGI IMG/M metagenome (IMG submission 10682)
CTACCCCCGTTCTCGGGTGAGATTTTCTTCGATGAATCAATGACAGAGGGCAACTCCCATCGTATTGGGTACCTCCCTCAGATCAACAACATCGACCGTAAATTTCCAATTACGGTTTTCGATGTTGTCCGGTCAGGGTTGATGTCGCGTAAAAGATTATCAGGCCGTTTTAGCTCTATTGAAAATGAACAGGCCAATAAACTGATGGATGAGATGGGCATTTATAACATTCGGAATAATGCGATCGGCGAGCTATCGGGTGGACAGATCCAAAGGGCCTTGTTATGCAGGGCTTTGGTCAACAACCCGAAATTGTTGGTTTTGGATGAGCCCAATACATATGTTGACAACCGGTTTGAGCGTGAATTGTACGAAAAACTGAAATTATTGAATGAAAAACTGGCCATTCTCCTTGTTTCACACGATCTTGGGACCATTTCGACTTATGTCAAATCGTATGCTTGTGTGAACAGTTCCCTTCATTATCACGATGGGAATAAAGTAACTCCCGAATTGCTCAAATCCTATGAATGTCCGATACAGATCATTTCTCACGGAGAGATACCCCATACTGTACTTTACAACCATAAATCATGATAGATAACCTGATTGCACTTTTCAGCCTGGGATTTTTCCGCAATGCGTTTATTGCTGCATTTATAGCCAGCATAACCTGTGGAATAATCGGAACCTATATTGTTTCACGCAGAATTGTTTTTATTAGCGGTGGGATTACACATGCTTCTTTCGGGGGTATCGGAATGGGATATTACTTTGGATTTGACCCTATCCTTGGTGCTGTTGCATTTGGCATTCTTTCAGCACTTGGGATAGAGTTCTTTACAAAAAAAGCCGATTTGCGCGAAGATTCAGCAATTGCGATGCTCTGGTCGCTTGGTATGGCTTTGGGGGTTATCTTTATTTTTCTAACTCCCGGTTATGCACCTAATCTGATGAGCTACCTGTTCGGTAACATCCTGACAGTTTCTGCTGAGGATCTTATCTATCTCGTCGTTCTAACAGTTTTCGTTGTTGGCTTTTTCCTTACTTTTTACCGGATGATTATTTTTGTTTCGTTTGATGAGGAGTATGCCTTAACGAACAATGCCCCCGTCAGGCTTTTCAATGCCTTGCTTATCAGTTTGGTGGCTCTGACTATCGTATTGAATATCAGGGTAGTTGGAATAATTCTGGTGATGTCGTTGCTTACAATACCCCAGGCAATTGCAAATCTTTTCACTAAAAAGTTCGATATCATGATGATTTATTCGATTATATTTGGATTCATTGGATCTGTGACAGGTTTGGCATTTTCTTACATCTACGATATACCTTCAGGAGCAGCGATCATTTTTTCATTGGTTGTTATTTATGCCATGATCAAGTCTGCATTTTTGCTGAGGTCAAGGAGCTGAAGGAAGTCAGATTCTTTTCGGAGTTATAGATATCTATTTCACCCTAATTTTGAAAGAAAAGCGATAAATGATCGAAGTTTATAACGATGAATATTTTATGAAACGTGCCCTTGCAGAGGCTGAACAGGCTTCTTCTGAGGGCGAGGTGCCGGTTGGCGCAGTGATTGTGTGTCAGAACAGGATTATTTCAAAGACCCACAATCTCACTGAAACATTGAATGACGTAACAGCCCACGCTGAAATGCAGGCCATAACTGCAGCGGCCAATACTATCGGAGGTAAATATCTGAACGAATGTACGCTATATGTCACATTGGAACCATGCACCATGTGCGCCGGTGCTTTAGGATGGTCACAGATCGGTCGGATTGTTTATGGTGCAACTGATGAAAAACGAGGGTTTCATCAATTTGCTCCTACAGTCCTTCATCCCAAAACCGAAATATTAGCTGGCGTACTCCATGAAGAATGTGCCTTCATGATAAGAAAATTTTTTGAAAAAAAGAGATAATCATTTCCCTTTAGTAACATACTTTGTCACCAATACAATTTCAGCAGCAGTTAGATTTGTTTTTGCAGCCATTACCGGAACAATACTTTTCCACGATGATGCAGAAAGACTTTCAGGTACATAAAGTGAGTGGCAGGCCCCACATTTGCTGATGAACAAATCCCTTCCACTTTGCAGGTCTGCGAGTGTTGCTGTGGTCGTCGCATCGGCAGCTGTCGGAACATAGAGGGAATCGGTCGAAAGGCTTTTTTTGCAATTGTAAAACAATGATGACAACATGACCACTGCCATCGCAGAAATTATAGCATTCCTGATTTTTAGATTTAAATTCATAACCGCTAATTTTATATAATCAGTTTAAAATGCAGTTTAAAACGTCGATTATTTCATTCCAATTTTTTTTCTGAGCAGACTAAAGGGTGATCTGCAATGAGAACATTAACCCAAGTTTTATTTTCTGGTCGTCGTTGTAATTGTATCGCCACACTGCATCTACCCTGATGATCTTTAAAATATTCTCGATCCCGGCAGAGAACTCCGTATAAGGTGTACTTCGCAACCCTTTCATACCTGTAGGAAAAACCAGTCCCTGATGTTGTGTTTCATCATAACTTCCCACCAGTGAACGGACACCAACGACCTCTCTCCATTTCAGTTTTCGGAAAAGGGGTACTTTGTTCAGGAAAAAACCCTGGAAATGGTGCTCAAGAAACAGGCTCAGGTAAGTATCGCTGACAAATTCCTGATAATCCATCAAGTTGAAAGCATACATGTCAAAAGCATAGGTTTCGTTTCCTTCATGAATCTTCATTAATGGAAACGGGACATTGCCCCATATTTTTCCGGCTTGTAAATAAAAGGTTGTGAAGCCAATTGGATTCAATACAAGTTTTTCAGCGAGATTAACGTCCACTTTAAGATAGTTGTACTCGCCACCCAAAAATCCCTTAAGTCCGGCTGCAATTCCAAGATTAAATACCGGATCATAGTTTCCAAAGGTTGTCCTTTCGAACCCATCCTGAATAACATTTACTGCAGTCGTATAACGGGTATTCAATTTTATTTCTCCGGTTTTGATAGAAGGGACCACATTGCCTGACGGATCAATGAATGGCACATAAAGTCCTGATGAAACCCGGGTTGAACTTAAGGATAACTGGTTCGACAAACCGGTTATCCATTCTTTATCGAAAGTAGCCGTTACCCTATCGGTCATGTTCAGCTTCGAATTGGGACGTTTACTCAGGACAGACGTCAGAATATTATCTTCCATCAGGGCGTTTGAACTTTTACCCAAAAGTTCATAATCATGTTGCCCTTGCAATGTTAATAATGACCTGGGTTTCTTAGAGAAGAAATATTCAAGGCCACCACCATATTTAAAATCCTTGTCAGAGAATCCATAAGCACCATATCCGTTTAACCTGAAATTGGGATTAAATTTTGCAGTTGTGCGCCCTCCCAGCCGGATCCTGGAACCTTCGATCTTATTTGAACTTGCAAGGTAATAATAAGGCCCAAGCTCAATTTTGCCAAAGTCGCGGTAACCGTAGTAAAACATGTATAAATAATCTGCAACTGTCTTGTAAAGGGGTACATTCTTGATTGAATCGACCATGTTGTAAATACCCAGTTCCCTGCGTTGCAATTCGATTGGTCGTGTTTTATTCCAATAGAGCTCGTCTTTTTTCGTGGCATCTTTATCAACGATGATGGCATTCTTTTTCTTTGTTGTTGCATCAACAACATCAGAAAATTTGAAATCCTGATAAACATTGGTCTTACGCCCCATCAACCCGATTTTTTCAGAGTCCTTGTCTTTCTGGATATCCAAATCGGCAATAAGTAACTCATTCCTTGGAACCCAACGACCATCACTTTTTTGAAATTCAATCGAATATTTCAGATTATTCAGGAAGTTGACATTTGCTTTTTCAGAAAGTTGAATATCCATTTTTGTCAATGCAAAACTCTGGTCTTCAATCCAGAATTTTCCCCTGAATGTTGGTTCTTGCGGAAGGCGTGGTTTAAAAGAGAATTCATAAATTTTCTTTTTATTTACGATTGTACTGTCTAACAGATAGTAACGATAAAATTGCAGTCCAAGTGAGTTTAATGGGGAAACCAGTCCGATATCCGAAATCATAATATAATTGTCATAAGGATTTACGCCCTCATACATTTTACCTGTAAACTGGGTTATCATGTCAGTGGTCATCCCGGATGCTTTATTGGCAATAATATCTTCGTGATTGGATTTGGTAACACTATTGTGAAAATAATTTGAAACCGTTTCCGTGAAAAAGACGGGCAAAAAAGTCTTCCCTTCTATCTCCAGTGAATCAATGTAATTGAAAACAAAGTCAAATTGTTTCAGGAGCTTCAGCTTACGGAGAGAACCTTTGACATTCTTAATATCGATTTCGGTTTTGCTATAAAGACGGCTCTGCCAGGACGGAAAATCAGACGGGTTGTTTTCCCTTTTATGGTCCACAACTTTCTTAAACAACGGAATAGCCGGATTTTCTCCAGGTTTTACAGAAATTTCACCAATTGAAATTACCTCCTCTTCCAAAGCAATGTCCAATTTTGTGACCTGATTCACCTTGACAGTGATAACCTGCTTCTTAAAACCGATCGATGAAAATTCAACTTCAGGTATCGACTTTATCGTGCTTAAATTATAGTTTCCATTAAGATCTGTCATGGTGCCGATATAGGTACCTTTAAAAACGACAGTTGCATAAGGAATTGGATTACCTGTGGAGGCCTCTGTAACTTTTCCTGAAATCTCTGTTTTTTGAGCCTTAAGGCTGGAAACAGAAATTATTAACACCATAATATTCAGGAAAATAAATTTATTCATTTTATTTGCTTTATCCGGCAATGTTTAACCGGGTATTAAAAAATTCATATCAACATTGTCCTCTGTTCCTTACCGGGTAGAAAGAAAAGGAAAATCATTAGACGACAAAATTACCCGGAAGTTGCCTTGGTACGGACAATATTTTTACAGATGAGTTATTAACAAGCATAATTTAACCTCATGTTAATGTGTTGACTAAAAATCTTTGTCAAATCAATCGTGGATTGAATTCTTCTGGAGCTGCTCCAATGAGTTCATTTTGGTTTCAGGGTAGAAGAAAAANGCGAAAACGAACTGAACAAGCATCATCACGCCGTAAAAGACTAATGGGATGCCGCCCGAATGTACAGCCAAAATAGGGGAACTCCATGAAACAATTGCTGCCATCCATTCAAATTGTCCTTAAAATTTTATAATGATTTAATGATATATAGATATTTAGTTGTATATCATGCCTCAATTGATACTTTTTTTCCTGCAATTTCAATCACATCTCCCAGGCGAAGTTTTGCACGCCGGCGAAATTCGACCTGGCCATTCAGCTTAACCTCTCCCGAATCGACCATCATTTTGGCATGGCCCCCCGATTCGGCAAAGTGCATAAACTTTAATAATTTGATCAATTCGATAAATTCGGCTCCTGCTAAATTAAAGAGTATCATAACCTTTTAAAATTAAGTAATTTGTTCGATTTCTAATTTCTGTTTTCCTGGTAACGACTCAAGCACTAATTTATACGAATGGTCGATCATTTCCAAAATCAGACTGCCTGGCAATGAACCATCGAGCATAACCGTATTCCAATGTTTCTTGTTCATGTGAAAACCGGGTGTTATTGCAGGATGTGCTTCACGCAATTCAATCGCCCAGGCAGGGTCGCATTTAAGGTTGATCGAATGTCCACCTTCGAGACTGGCCAGAAAAAATATTTTGGAACCGACTTTGAAAACAAGGGTCGATTCATCGAAAGGGAAAGTTTCGTAAGATCCTTTTTTTAAGAGACAATAACCTCTAACCTCCTCAATATTCATGATTTTAATTATTTGCCAAAGTTAAAAAAAGATTGATTATTTGATTGTTCAGTTTACCGGTGAATTGAATGCATTCGGGAAATGGGTTAAAGTATAATTTGTTTCATCTGAAAAAATAATTGAAATCACATCAAATCGTGTTTCAAGATTCACTTTTTTCCAGATCAGCCAGGCTTCTGCAACTTCAACAAGGTTGCGGATTTTTTTTGTGGAAACCGCTTCCCATGGTTCCTCAAAATAGTCACCTTCGCGTGTTTTAACTTCCACAATTACGATCTCATCTCCTTGTTGAGCAATAATATCGATTTCTTTATGGTCCCAGTACCAATTTCGTTCCAATACAACGTATCCTTCACCAAGGAGGTACAATGCTGCAATCTCCTCGCCCTTCTTGCCCAGTTCAACTGAAGAAATCATCAGAAATGTTTTTTATTAAGTTTTTATACGATATTCTTTAACAGATGTTCCGTTTGCAATTGGATCGGAGTTTCAAAAAATTCGTGTGGTTTTTTTTATGACCTGTTACACAGGAAATCCTCAATCGCTTTTGGAAAGTACAGATATTCAAGACTGTGAATTCTGGTTGCAAGGGTTTCGGCTGTATCATCCTGAAGGATGGGACATTTTACCTGAAGCAAATGAGCTCCCTGATCATATTCATCGTTGACCAGATGGATCGTAATTCCCGACTCTTTTTCCCGGTTTTTTATTACTGTTTCATGAACAATTGAACCGTACATTCCTTTTCCACCATAGGAGGGTAAAAGGGCCGGATGGATATTGATAATGGGAAAGGCTGCTACAAATGCAGGGGGAACAAGCCAAAGAAAACCGGCAAGAACAACCAGATCAATTTTCCGATTTCGAAGTTCTTGAATAATTTCATCGGTTTCGGAAAAAGCATGTCGTGTAAAGAAGTGAGTTTCGACACCTAGATCGGATGCCCTTTTAAGTACAAAAGCGGTTTGTTTATTGGACCAAACCGAATCAACCCTCACTTCAGGGTGGTTTTTGAAGTATTTTATAATATTCTCGGCGTTCGTGCCGGAACCAGATGCAAACAGAGCTATACTTTTCATTTACAATATATTATTAACCTTTGAATTTTAGAATTTTCGAACCAAATATTTTAAAAAGAATCGGAGTCATCAATTTTAGGGTGCAAATTAACAGATTCTTGTGTAAATATTTGGAAGATAAATTTGTTTCTTTGTTACTTTGCACACGCTAATTGAAAAATCAGCGAGTAAATTTAGTAATAGTATTCACTTTAAAAATTAAAAAATCATGTCTGACATTTCAGCAAAAGTAAAAGCGATCATTGTTGATAAACTTGGTGTTGATGAAAGCGAAGTTACTTCAGAAGCTTCATTCACCAATGATTTAGGTGCCGATTCTCTTGATACCGTAGAGCTAATTATGGAATTCGAAAAAGAGTTCAACATTGCCATTCCCGATGATCAGGCTGAAAAAATCGGAACCGTAGGCGATGCGATCAACTACATTACTGAAAACGCGAAGTAATCCAGATTTTTACTAATAAAGGGCTCAAAAGCTTACTATGGAATTAAAACGAGTTGTTGTAACCGGATTGGGCACGATAAACCCGCTAGGTAAGAACGTAGAAGAATTCTGGGAAAACCTTTGCAATGGGGTAAGCAGTGCCGGCCCCATTACTCGTTTTGATGCTTCCAAGTTCAAAACGCAGTTTGCCTGTGAAGTTAAGAATTTCGACCCCGCAGAATACCTCGAAAAAAAGGAGATACCAAAGCACGATATGTATGCCCAATTTGCATATATAGCTGCTGCTCAGGCGCTTAAACACTCCGGGCTTGATCTTGAAAAAATAGATAAAGATGAGGTTGGGGTAATATGGGGTGCTGGTATCGGAGGTTTGAATACATTTTTGCAGGTTATAACAGAATATAATGCAAAACCGGATAATCCCCGTTTTTCCCCGTTTTTTATCCCCAAAATGATTTCAAATATGGCAAGCGGAAATATCGCACTCAAGTATGGTTTCCGCGGACCGACAATCACAACAGTCACAGCTTGCGCATCGGCTACCCATGCAATGATTGATGCAGCAACTTATATTCGTCTGGGAAAAGCCAACATTTTTATTGCCGGGGGTTCTGAATCAGCAATTAATGAAGCCGGGGTCGGTGGATTTAATGCTATGCGTGCATTATCTACGCGAAATGACGACCCTAAAACAGCTTCCAGACCGTTCGATACCGGACGCGATGGCTTTGTAATGGCCGAAGGTGGTGGGGCATTAATCCTTGAAGAGTACGAACATGCTGTTCGCCGTGGCGCTACAATTTTTGCCGAATTGGTAGGAGTTGGGATGTCAACTGATGCTTATCACATGACCGCTCCGGATCCGGAAGGTGGTGGTGCTGCTTTGGTGATGAAAAGGGCATTGGATGATGCAGGACTAAAACCGACCGACATTGATTATATCAATGTTCACGGGACATCGACCGGACTTGGAGATATTGCTGAACCAAAGGCAATCCGCCGTGTGTTTGGTGACCATATTTACAATGTCAGTATCAGTGCAACCAAATCGATGACAGGACACTTACTGGGAGCAGCAGGAGCTGTTGAAGCAATTGCCTCAATTCTGGCTATGCGGGATAGTATTGTCCCTCCAACAATCAATCAGTTCGAACTCGATCCGGAAATTGATCCAAAGATTGATTTTACCTTTAATAAAGCAAAAAAGCGGGAACTCAATTATGTATTAAGCAATACTTTTGGGTTTGGTGGCCATAATGGGACTGTAATCTTCAAAAAACTTTCTTAGTAAAGTGTTACGAGATTTAAGGTATAGAATAAAACTCCTTTCTTCTCCTAGAAAGGAGTTTTATTCATTTATTAAAGAGACTACAGGATATAGTCCTTTAAAACTCCGTTTATATGATCTGGCTTTTATTCACAGATCGGTTTCCTCTGCTGATTCGATGGGGCTGCCAATCAACAATGAACGGCTCGAATATCTGGGTGATGCAGTACTTGGAGCAATAGTTGCAGAATACCTTTATAACCGGTTTCCACGTAAAGACGAGGGATTTCTGACCCAGATGAGATCCAGGATCGTCAATAGAAATTTCCTTACCCAACTTACTTTTAAAATCGGCCTTCACCATTTTGTCAATTCAAATACAAATACAGTAAACGAGTCCAGTCATATTTTTGGGGACGTTTTTGAAGCGTTTATTGGTGCTGCATACCTTGATATTGGCTACCACAGGGTCAAAAAATTTGTAATCAAGAAAATTCTTACGGTTCATGTTGATATTCATGCGCTTGAAAAAAGTGATAACAACTATAAAAGTCAACTGATTGAATGGGGCCAAAAGAACAAAAGGTCTGTAGAGTTCGATACCCAGGAAAACGCCGTCAATAGTCGTGATAAAATGCCTTTTATTTCAACCATTAAGGTGGATGGACAAGTCGCAGGTAAAGGTGAAGGTTATTCAAAGAAAGAAGCGCAACAAAACTCAGCATGCAAGGCGCTGACAAATCTTGAAATTGGTAATATTTTGTAAATTTTTTCTCGTAAATCCATCTCATTTAGGCTTCTAAGTTAAATAATGTTAAGGAGAAATGCCCTGATCCATTAATAGCTATATCTTTGTTTCGATGAGTAGAAGAATGATATATACCCTTAGCGTCGTAATGGCCATAGCTGCCGCATCTTTAATCGGGGTGCAAATGATGACCATTAAGCAAACCGCAGAACTCCAGGAAAAAAATTTCAGCACACAGGCGTTTCAGGCATTACAGGATGTTGCAGAGGCTATCGATATGACCGAATTCAGTCTTTTTTACACACACGATGCTGAGCAAACCACGATCCCCTTAAATTCGACAAGATTGTTCCCGAATTCTGATCCTAATTTACCCATAAGCGCGATTGAAGAGACCGGCGAAATTTCTGTTTACCGGAAATTCTCTATTTCCAACAATCACTCCAAGATGGACCAGTCGATCAGCTATACCCAGGCCCAGATCCCAAGATTTCAGGACGGTTATAACCGTAAAAGTGCCCTCGATGCACAAAATCTAAGGTATCAGTTATTTATGAAGGAGCGTGCTGATTTGCCGCTCTCATTAAGGCTTCCACCCAATATTCTTGCTGAAGCCCTTGATACCATCCTCAGGCGTAACGGCATTTATCTCGATTACAAGTACACGGTTTTGACTCAAATCGATGGCAAAACTGCACACATTATGGGCAGTGAAGATTATAACCCGGGTAAACGGACCAAACTCTATAAACGTCTTTTGTTTCCGGGTGACGACCCGATCAAACCCGATTTTCTGTGCGTTTATTTTCCTGACCAGAACAACAGCTTTTTAAAATCAACCACCTTGATGGTATTTCCATCATTAATCCTTACGTTGATCATTATTGTGATCTTTATTGTGACACTTCAGATTATTTTGCGGCAGAAAAAAATATCTCAGATAAAAAACGACTTTATCAACAATATGACCCACGAACTGAAAACGCCGATCTCAACAATATCTTTGGCTTCCCAAATGTTGAGGGATTCTTCAGTTTCATTGTCGCAATCAACTGTCGATCATATTTCTGGCGTGATTTTTGATGAAAGTAAGCGGTTAAGCAGTCAGGTTGAGAAAGTGCTCCAAATGGCAGTTTTCAACGAAGGCAAATTAAAACTTAAATTTTCACAGATTGACTTAAACAGCTTGGTTGAGACAGTTACATCAAATTTCGATATTCGGGTGACCAACGAAAATGGTGAGTTAAAGACGAACCTGCAGGCTGCAAATCCGTTTATAACGGGTGACGAAGTCCACATTACCAATGTGATTTTTAATTTGTTGGACAATGCGGTAAAGTATAGTAAATCAAATCCGGTTATTGAAATTTCGACCGAAAACAAAAGTGGATGGGTTATTGTTCAGGTGAAGGACAACGGGATCGGAATCCCCAAAGAACACCTTACCCAGATCTTTGAACGCTTCTATCGGGTTCCAACGGGTAATATACACAATGTCAAAGGGTTCGGACTAGGGCTGTCGTATGTGAAACGGATTATTGACGTACATAACGGTAAAATTAAAGTGGATAGTACTCTTGGGAAGGGTACTCGTTTCAGGCTATATTTCCCATTAAAAAACAATCAGAATTATGGAAAAGAAGATTAAAGTAATCCTCACCGAAGATGATCAAAACCTTGGATTATTGCTAAGGGAATACCTCATAGCAAAAGGTTATGATACTGATTTATTCCCTGACGGGGAAGCAGCGTACAAAGGATTTCAGAAAACACAATATGACCTTTGTATTTTTGATGTCATGATGCCTAAAAAGGACGGTTTCACGCTTGCTAAGGAGATCAGGATGTTGAACTCTGATATTCCGATTGTTTTCCTTACGGCGAAAAGCATGAAAGAAGATGTCATCGAAGGCTTTAAAATAGGTGCTGACGATTACATGACCAAACCATTCAGCATGGAGGAATTGTTATTCCGGCTTGAAGCCATTTTACGCCGGACAAGTGGTGAAGGGGAAACATCGCAAACCGTTTTTAAATTAGGTAAATTAATCTTTGATGCCAGGAAACAGACATTGCAGGATGGTAACGAAAATACAAAACTCACGACAAAAGAATCGGATCTGTTGAAGTTGCTATGTGTAAATGCAAATAAGGTCCTTGAGCGGAATTTTGCACTAAAAACCATCTGGGTTGATGATAATTATTTTAATGCCAGGAGTATGGACGTTTACATCACCAAACTTAGAAAACATTTAAAATCTGAAGAAGGGATAGAAATCATTAACGTTCACGGAAAAGGTTATAAATTGATCATGTAATATTAAAAATTGTAGCGACGCGATTAATCGCGTCGCTACAATTTTTAATTACACCAGCCCCTGCGCCAGCATTGCATCGGCAACCTTTACAAAACCACCTACATTTGCGCCTTTAACATAGTTGATATATGAGCCGGTCATTCCATGCCTGGTACATGTATCATGAATATCCTGCATAATCATTTTTAGCCTTTTATCGACTTCCTCACTGGTCCAGTTGTAACGCATACTATTTTGGGACATTTCCAGTCCCGAAACAGCCACTCCACCGGCGTTGACCGCTTTCCCGGGAGCAAAAGTGAATTGATTATTTAAGAAATAATTCACTGCTTCAGAGGTACAACCCATATTTGAGACTTCGGCAACCAAAATACAACCATTTCCCATGAGGTTTTTGGCATCCTCATCGTTAAGTTCATTTTGGGTCGCACAAGGCATTGCAATGTCAACTTTTGTTTCCCATGGTTTTGCATCAGGGAAAAACTTAACTCCAAATTCATCTGCATAAGGGGCAACAACATCATTATTTGTGTCGCGAAGTTCAAGCAGGAAATCGACTTTTTTACCAGAAATGCCATCAGGATCATAAATATACCCATCAGGCCCTGAGATGGTTACGACCTTGCCACCTAATTCGTTTATTTTTGTAATTGCGCCCCATGCCACATTCCCAAAACCGGAAACACTAAAGGTCATTCCTTTAACCTCTTTTCCCATCTCCTTTAACATGTGCTCAACAAAATAAACAGCACCAAATCCGGTTGCTTCCGGACGGATCAGCGACCCGCCCCATCCCAGTCCTTTTCCGGTGAGTACGCCGGTAAATTCATTCCTGATCCGTTTATATTGACCAAATAAAAATCCAATCTCCCTTCCACCTACACCTATATCGCCGGCAGGAACATCGGTATTTGGCCCGATATGCCGAAAAAGCTCAGTCATAAAAGATTGACAAAACCGCATAATCTCGTTATCGCTGCGTCCCTTGGCACTGAAATCTGAACCCCCTTTGCCTCCTCCCATCGGAAGAGTTGTGAGACTGTTCTTAAAGGTTTGTTCGAAACCCAGGAACTTTAAAATGCTTAAAGTGACACTTCTGTGAAAACGGAGCCCACCTTTATAAGGGCCCAATGCACTGTTAAATTCAACACGGTAACCACGGTTAATTTCAACTTCACCTTTGTCGTTGCTCCATGGAACCCTAAACATGATTGTTCGCTCAGGCTCAACCATCCGTTCCAGAATCTTCGCCTGTTTATACCGAGGGTTTGCATCATAAACGTCCCAAACAGATTCCACAACTTCCAAAACTGCCTGATGAAATTCTGCTTCGCCAGGAGTGCGGGACTTTAACCCTTCCATAAAATTGTTTATACCACTATTCATTTTAGAAAATCTTTAAGTTTTTAACTTTTTGATTTGTTGCCAACATTCAGCTATCCACCGAAATCAATTCAAAATTACAGATTTCTTTTGCATCCCAACCTATTCTGAATCAAATTGAATAAACCTTATCTCTTTGATATGCAAAAGTATAACATCTTTAAAACAATGATTTCAAACATGTTTTATCGTTTTAATGATTTTTATCAGACTTGGCAACGCGCAGTAGCAACACTTTTACAGTACAATCATACTTATAGGATTATCGTAGTCTGAGATTTAAATGGGGTACAAACACACAGAAAATCGATTAAGTTGCTATTTTTTTGTGCATTTCTTTGGCATTGCCTGAATTGGGTGCAAATAATGCGTTAATTTCGCAGCTCAAATGAAAATGAACGAATACGCTCAAAACCGATGGAATATAATTTCAAAGAGATAGAAAAAAAATGGCAGCAATACTGGGCCAGCAACAACACGTTTAAATCGCAAACCGATCTTACAAAGCCCAAATTCTACTGCCTCGATATGTTTCCTTACCCGTCAGGTGCCGGACTTCATGTAGGTCACCCTGAAGGTTATACCGCAACTGACATTATTTGCCGTTACAAGAGAGCCAACGGTTTCAATGTTCTCCACCCGATGGGTTGGGATGCCTTTGGGTTACCCGCTGAGCAGTATGCCATACAAACAGGGACTCATCCTTCGATTACAACCCAAAAAAACTGTGATACTTTTCGGAGGCAAATCCAATCACTAGGGTTGAGCTATGACTGGGAACGTGAAATCAACACGACTGACCCCAACTACTTCAAATGGACCCAATGGATTTTTATCCGATTATTCAATACATGGTTCGATCCCGAACAAAACAAAGGAAGGGACATCAGTGAATTGCCAATACCAGGGGAGATAAGAAGTCGGGGTAAGGCTGCGGTGCAACACTATAAGGCCGGTAAAAGGCTGGCCTATTATGATAATGCACAGGTGTGGTATTGCAGAAACTGCAAAACTGTATGTGCAAATGAAGAGGTTTTAAATGACGGTTCACATGAAAAGTGCGGTACAAAGGATGTGGAACGCAGATATCTGAAACAATGGATGTTAAGAATACCACATTATGCTGAACGGTTATTAGAAGGGTTGGATAAGCTCGATTGGCCCGAAGGTGTTAAAGACATGCAGCGGAATTGGATCGGACGATCTACTGGGGCAGAAGTCGATTTTGAAATAGAAGGTATCGGGAAAAACTTGCGTGTTTATACAACCCGGCCTGATACCTTGTTTGGTGCTACTTATATGGTGGTCGCCCCCGAACACGAGTTAGTCAATGAAATTACGACACCCGATCAACAATTGGATGTTAAAAATTACATCCGAAATGCAGCTTTAAAAAGTGATCTTGACCGTACGGATCTTGCCAAGACAAAGACCGGGGTTTTCACAGGCCGGTACGCGGTCAACCCGATCAACGCAGCTAAAATCCAGATTTGGGTAGCTGACTATGTATTGATGGGTTATGGAACCGGTGCGATTATGGCTGTTCCGGCTCACGATACACGTGACTTTGAATTTGCCCAGACTTTCAATATTCCAATCATTTGTATCCTTGATCCCAAAAATGCGACCGAAGAATTACGCGTAAAGGTTTTAGCGGGTGAAGCCTGTTGGACTGAGGACGGTGCCTATATTAACTCATCGAACAAAGAACTGGGTATTGAGATTAACGGCTTGTCGAAAGAGGATGGAATCAGTACAGTGACCAGCTGGCTTGAATCGAAAGGCTTGGGGAAATCCACAATCAACTATAAACTGCGTGACTGGTTGTTCAGCCGTCAAAGATATTGGGGCGAACCATTCCCTGTGATCCACTGGGAAGATGGTGAGGTAAGTGTTTTGAAAGACAGTGATCTGCCCTTGGCATTGCCTGCAGTAGAAAAATATTTACCTGGCGATTCAGGAGAGTCTCCACTTTCAAATGCCGGTGATTGGCTGATTGTGACAGATGAAAACGGACGGAAGGGAAGGCGCGAAACCAATACGATGCCGCAATGGGCTGGTTCTTGCTGGTATTACCTGAGGTTTACAGATCCGGCAAACGATCAGGAACCTTTTGGCAAAGTCGCTGAAAATTACTGGATGCCTGTCGATTTATATGTTGGCGGGGCAGAACATGCCGTTTTACATTTGTTATACAGCCGCTTCTGGCATAAAGTACTGTTTGATCTGGGTATTGTCTCTACAAATGAACCATTCCAAAAATTGTTCAATCAGGGGATGATCCTTGCTTTTGCCTACGAAACCATATCCGGTTCAAAGGTCCCGTCCGACCAGGTCGAAGAGAGGGATGGGAAATTCTTTAATACAACAACTGGTGAAGAACTTCGCCAGATTGTGGCAAAGATGTCGAAATCGCTGAAAAATGTCGTGAATCCTGATGATGTTGTAACGGGTTTTGGGGCAGACTCTTTACGACTTTTCGAAATGTTTATTGGCCCTCTTGATGCAACCAAACCCTGGACAGAAAACGGTGTTAAGGGAGTCTATAATTTCCTTCGCAGGGTAGTTGCATTCTTCGGCGAAAAGAACAACATCACAGATGGCGAAGAGCGAAAAGAGACATTAAAGATACTTCATCAAACCATCCGTAAAGTTGGCGACGATATTGAGGATATGAAATTCAATACTGCGATTTCACAGATGATGGTGTTTACCAACCATTGTTACAAGGTTGGCAAAGTAACAAACGAAACGGCAGTAACTTTCTTCCAGCTATTGGCCCCGTTTGCACCCCATCTTGCTGAGGAACTTTGGGAACTCTATGATAACCAATCAGTTTTAAGCTATCATAAATGGCCTGTTTTTGAAGCAACTTTTCTAACTGAAGCTACTTTTGAGTACCCTGTTTCTTTCAACGGGAAAGTAAGGTTTAAACTTTCATTACCTGTTGATCTACCAAATTGCGAGATTGAGAAGGCCGTACTTTCGCACGACCACACTACAAAATGGATCGAAGGAAAGTCGGTTGCGAAATTCATCATCGTCAACAATAAGATTATTAACGTTGTCGTAAAATAACTGTTAATTTGACAGGATTAGTAGCCAGCCTTCCAAAGGTTGGCTCTTTTGTTTTTGCCTGACAGGGATCAGGAAACCGGTTCTAAAAAAGCAAGGGAACCCGCATCCCCAATCAAAACCTCCCAACCTCACGAAGTCGAAACAAGGCAAATTAAATCATATCTTAACCTCAGAAATTAATTTTTCATCTAAATTCCACGCTATCTGGTCGAAATAATTTAATATTGCAAAAGAATCCGTTTACCTTCGCTGATGTAATTAAAAACCACACACTATGGGATACAGAAAATTAATGCCTGTTTTAGTACTCCTTCTGCTTTTTATCGGTTGCGACAATTTTTATATGATTTGTTCACTCAATCCTTTCTATACCAATGAAAAAATTGTCCTTGAACCACTATTAGAAGGTGCTTGGACAGCTAAGCCGACAAGGGTTGATAAAGATTCAACCTCCTCAAATTCTGTGATTTGGGGAATTGCAGATACAACTTCCACATGGACGATCAAACGGCGTATTGTAAAGTGGGTTGTGAAAAACAAACAAGGTGAAGATTCAACAACCCTTAAACCTGAGAATTATTATATTGCCAAATTGTCACTCAATACCGATTCAGTCAACTATGAATTTAAGGTGGTTCTGTTTCGCGTAAAAAACCACCTGTATGGAGATTTTGTCCCAAGCAATAAGGAACGGTTGCTCAAAAGCAAACTGGCAGAACATAGCTTTCTTGAAGTCCATACTTTGGCGCGGATAAGTTTGGCCAACAATCAGATGCAGGTCTCGTGGCTAGGTTCCGATTGCATGAAGGAGATGATTGAGAAAAAACGGGTAAGGGTAAAATACCATTATGTCCAGGATGCTAACAGGCTTATGCTGACCGCAGGGAGCGATGACCTGACCAGGATGATCGAAAGGTATGCTGATCAGCAACGATTTATTGATTGGGATAAACAACAGGCCAAATTGAATTTTAACCGTATAAAATAACCGATTATGAAAATCTTAAAATACAAAATTCAACTGGGAACTTTCCTTCATATCCTATTCTGGGTAATCTCTTTCAACATATTTAATTCCTTTTTCAGCCGTGGCGTGGAATCGGGTTTTGTATTGGACGGACTGGATTTGTCATGGGGATATATCTTATTGTTTAGCAATGTGATCATTTTTGTCCTTTCGTTGCCGTTTATCTGGATGATCAAAGGGATCAAACGATGGATAAAACTGGCTGTAACAGGTTTGCTGGCCATCGTATTTTTCTGTTGCATTTTCAGGATTGTATATCCAAACGATGACAATATCCTTATTGCCCTTATCCTGGGATATTTCTTTGAAAACTTTCTTTATGTGCTTATCTTTCACCTCACAATTATCGCTGCTGTATATCTTAATATTAATATCCTGATTAAGAAGTATTTATCAAAAGGGAAGTTCTGGTTCTATCTGATACCTGCATCAGCACTTGCCGCGATTTCAGGAGTTGCGAATTTTGCATTGTTTGATTATGGGATTGACCTGTTTTTCCCCGATCTATTTTATATCTCGTGGTTTCGAATTTGGGAATTGATCCTGATTACTGCCGGTTATATGGCAATTACAACGGTTGCAGTGCTTTTGGGACAATATGGAATGATGATCATTGAGAATGGGAAAAAGGCTGAAAATGAATTAACAGCCCTAAAAGAACAGATTAATCCCCATTTTCTGTTCAATAATTTGAATACCATTTATGCTCTTGCTGCAAAAGGCGACAGCCGGACAAAAGATGTCGTTCTTCAATTGTCCGATTTTTTGAGATATGTCCTTTACGATACATCGAGTGATAAAATTCTATTGGAAAAGGAGGTTGAAATTATCAATACCTATATCGGACTTCAAAGAGAAAGGATCAATCCGGAAATGACGGAGATCATCCTAAACAATCAGGGCGATTATGGCAAAACAATGATTGCTCCGTTGCTTTTACTGCCACTGGCCGAAAACTGTTTTAAACATGGGATCGGGAATATCAGGGGAACAATTCTGTTTGATATTCAATACATCGATGGTCAGCTAATTTTCCGTACCCGCAACAGTATTGCGTACCGCGAAAATCCGGTTCAAAGTGAAGGGGGAATCGGGCTTCAAAACCTTGAAAAAAGATTAAATTTGTTGTATCCCGGTCAACATTTGCTAACGGTTACCGAAGAGGGAGACCATTTCAACGCTGAATTAAAAATCAATTTATAGCAGTCAAATGCCACTTAAATGTATTGTTGTTGAGGATGAACCAGCTGCAAGGGAGAACCTTGAGCACGACATTTCGCAGTATCCCGATCTGGAATGGTGTGGTTCATTTGGTAATCCATTTTCGGCACAAACCTTTCTCGATATCAACAACATCGATGTGATGTTTTTAGACATCAATCTTCCTGGCATGTCGGGTATCAGTTTTTTACGAAGCCTGATCAAACCCCCACTTGTTATCATCACAACTGCTTATCCACAGTATGCAGTGGATGGGTTCGACCTTGAAGTAGTTGATTTTCTTCTTAAACCATTCTCTTTCGAACGGTTCTGTAAATCTGTGAATAAGGTGAAAGAGAAGCTGATTATTAAACCTTCGAATAGCCTGGGCCAAAAAATAATGATCAGGTCAGATAAACGGATTTATCAGGTCGATCTTGATGATATTCTGTATGTTGAAGCCTGTGGGGATTATACTGTCGTTTTTTGCAACGACAGGAAACTCATTGCCCACGAAACATTAAAAAGCTGGGAAAGCAAACTTATTGGATTTTCCTTTGAAAAAATTCACCGTTCAATGGTCATCAACATAAGAAAAATTGACCATATTGAAGGAAACATGGCCATTGTAGGCAAGCACAAACTTGTTGTCTCTGATGCCTATCGTGAAAAACTCGTCAACTTGCTGTTAAAGAAGAACCTGACCCATATTGGGTGAATTGTATTGTTTGTGATCCGGATGTTTTTTGAAACGGGTACCATTATATAAAAAAAAATGGCTTCAGTCCGAAACAGAATATTGCACTGTTAGGGAAGACTGAAGCCACTTAGGCCGATCAGAATAACAACCCAAATATCACATTGATTTATAATTGAATAACAAATCAAATCCCAAATTGTTTTGTTTCGATCCACTCCATTCCAAGGAGTGACCAGAAATCAAGGGCCAGTTTATTCAATACATAGTCATAGGGCAACCATCCGTAGCCATTTTCGCCCCAGGAAGTTCCCCACGAATTACGAATCAGCAACGCTCCGGTTGTTTCCACACCGCTTTGTGTGTTTTTTATTTTCATGGCATCATCATACCCAACAGTTGCAATCGCATGACCCCATTGGGCGCTTTCTCCCGGACATGGATAAGGAATTCCACCTTTTACATTCGTATCATTGATCGAATTGAAACCCCAGAAACCGAACATCGAGGGAATTCCTGCAACCAGGTAGCTTTTTACAGAGGCGAGAACGGCAGCCGGTTCTAACTTTGAACCTGCAGGATCGTGACAAAAATATTTCAGCGCCTCATAATTGTCAGCAATTGCATAAACGAATGCAGAGGGTTCCTGGTCGAAATCAGCGATATTATACGGCCAGAATTTTTCGGGGGCCACACCGCACAAAGTAAGGGCCCCCATTACATTTCTAAGCCAGGCACCTGTATCGCCGGTCACTTGCATCAGGTTCCTTGTGGTTTTATAAAGAAAAAGACGTGATCCGGGAACATAGGTTTTGTAGGCCCTTTTTTGAAAATATTCAACGATCGCTATACCGGCGTGGGCTGAGCATGATCCGATCGTTAACTGGTTTTCGATGGGTGAACAATACTTCCTCAGGTCCACTTTTGGATACGCTGAGGCATCGTGCTTAGCAGGTATGCCCAATTTTTTGGCCATTCCTTTAATTTCAGGAGTTTCTGCTGAAAAATCGCGCAAATCAGGCATTGGTGGCAACCATCCGGTCCCAAAAGTTCCATTTACATCATGAACCGAAACATTTTTGTAAAATGCATACATAAAAATTTCCTCCTTTTTTTGTTAAGCCGGTTTGAAATATCGAAGAAAGACCATCCTACCAGCCTTCACGAATGATCCTGCTTTTATGAACTTCAATAATTATCCCTGGCAAAGGGTATTTTGTATAAAACGATCAAAAGGCTGTAAATGTTTCATTAATTTAATTGATGACCTTTAACAGTTTACCGGTTTTTATAAAAGCAGTGATGGCATCTTCAATATTTTCAATGGAATGGGCTGCCGAAAGTTGGACCCTGATTCTGGCCTGCCCCTGTGGGACTACAGGATAATAAAACCCGATCACATAGATACCTTCATCAAGTAAGCGGGAAGCAAATTCCTGTGATAGTCTGGCATCATAAAGCATTACTGCGCAGATTGCCGATTTAGTAGGTTTTATATCAAAACCTGCTTCGCGTATCTTCGCAACGAAATATTCTGTGTTCCTGTGCAACCGGTCCTGTAATTCATTCGTCTCGGTCATCATTTCAAACATCCGGATTCCAGCTCCAACAACAGCCGGCGGGATTGAGTTCGAAAAAAGATAGGGACGTGAACGCTGGCGCAACATTTCGATGATTTCCTTTTTCCCAGTTGTAAAACCTCCTACAGCTCCGCCAAAAGCTTTTCCAAGTGTCCCTGTGATGATGTCAACTTCGCCCCGCACATTGAATTTTTCGGTAATTCCGCGACCTGTTTCACCAACAACACCTGCTGAATGACACTCATCGACCATGACCAAAGCATCGTATTTTTTTGCCAATGAAATAATCTCATCCAAAGGGGCAACATTTCCATCCATCGAAAATACTCCATCAGTCACTACAATCCGAAACCGGGACTCCTGTGAATTCTGCAATTGAGCCTCAAGGTCTGCCATATCGGCATTGTTGTACCTTAACCGCCTTGCTTTGCATAACCTTACACCATCGATGATAGAAGCATGATTCAATGCATCTGAAATAATGGCATCTTCCTCAGAAAACAATGGTTCAAAAACCCCGCCATTCGCATCAAAACATGCAGCATATAAGATTGTGTCTTCTGTACCAAAAAAATCGGCAATCTTTTTTTCGAGCGTTTTGTGGAGATCAGTCGTACCGCAAATAAACCTGACTGACGACATTCCGAAACCATGTGAGTCGAGTGCCCTTTTTGCAGCCGAAATTAGTTCGGGATGATTCGATAGACCCAAATAATTATTGGCACAAAAATTCAGTACCTCTTTGCCTGAATCTAACCTGATCCTGGCGTCCTGAGAGGAGACGATGATCCGTTCTGCCTTGTAAAGACCTGCATTTCTGATGTTTGTGAGCTCATTCTGTAGTTGTTCCCTTATCTTTCCGTACATATTTGATAAATTTTGATAAATTGAAATTTTGAAAGACTAAAACTATTGAAAAGAGGCCGGTTTAACAAGGACTTACCTCAACAAAAAGCCCTGCACAAAATATTGTACAGGGCTTATGTGAAAAGAAACCAATTTTCTTAACCTTTCATTGGTTCTTTCTTGTTCGGTGCTTTTGGTGCTGGTTTCGGGGTTTCTTTGGTGATCTCGGTCGAAGTCTCGTCTCCATCTTCCTTTATCGCCTTTTTAAAGTCTTTCATCCCTTTTCCGATTCCGCCCATAAGTTCCGGAATCTTCTTACCGCCAAACAGTAGTACAAGGGCTATTACTAAAATGACAATGTGTGCTCCTGAAATTGCAAGTAATATCATTATTTCAAGTTTTATTTGTTCAGGTACAAAAATAGTATTCCTGTTGATACTTTATTCCTGTTACCTTTAAAAAAAATCATTATTGTTGTTGACTAAAATTTTGAGGAATACCATTTCCAGATATCATTCCCATTTGCATAAATCAGCAACGAAAAGAGAATGACCATACCAACTATCTGGGCATATTCCAGAAACTTGTCACTTGGTTTACGTCCGGTTATCATTTCAAATAGGAGGAACAGTACATGGCCTCCGTCAAGGGCCGGAATAGGGAGTATGTTCATAACCGCAAGTATAATCGAAAGAAATGCAGTCAGGTTCCAAAACGATTCCCAATCCCATTGCGATGGAAAAATATTTCCAATTGCGATAAAACCACCCAGCGATTCGTAAGCCTTTGTTTCGGGGGCAAAAAGTAACTTAAACTGTTTCAGGTAGTTACCTACGGCATTGTACCCTTTGGAAATTCCGGCTGGAATCGATTCGAAAAATCCATAACTTATTGTCTTAAACTCGAATAACCCATTCGGGTTATATTCCCTCTGAATTCCCAGAAGGCCTTCTTTGCCGATATTTACAGCAATGGTTTTCTCAACACCGCCTCGTTTGATTAAGACACTGATCAATTTATTTTTTGATGCGGAAAGCGTATCGGTGAACTGGTCATAATATTGAAAACCGGTACTGTTTATGGTCATAATTTCATCCCCGATTTCAAGCCCGGCATCCCTGGCAGGCGATGCCTTTCCAAATCCGATTATTTTACATGAATAGGGGATCCTTAGAACAATGATAAATTTGTCCTTCAGTAATTTCGGAATGATCTCATTTTTAACGGGAACAACAATTTTTTCTTCGTTACGTTGGACTTCGATCGTTTTTGCTCCATTAAGAACAATTGTGGGGATGATTTTATTGAAATCTTCGACCTCCCTGCCATCGACAGTCAGAATCTTATCCCCATTTCGAAGTCCCATCTCTTTTCCGGTTTCACTAACGGCAATCCCATATTTCACATTCCGGGTTGGAAGATACTGGTCGCCCCATACAAAAAGAACTGCCGAATATAAAACGATGGCAAGAATAAGGTTGAACAGAACACCGCCAATCATGATGATGAGCCGTTGCCATGAAGGTTTGGATCGGAACTCCCAGGGTTCGGCGGGCAATTTCATTTGTTCCTTGTCCATCGACTCATCGATCATACCCGATATTTTAACATAACCGCCCAAGGGAAGCCAGCCAATGCCATATTCAGTCTCCCCTTTTTGAAACTTAAAAAGTGCAAACCACGGATCGAAAAACAAATAGAATTTTTCAACCCTGCACTTAAACGCTTTTGAAAATATGAAATGACCAAATTCGTGAATAATAACAAGAATTGAAAGGCTGAGAATTAATTGTGCAGCTTTAATCAGAATAACCATAAGTATAATAATATCAATAATTTAATTACAATTTGCCTGCCAACTCAACAGTATAGGCACGTGCTTCGCGGTCTGTTTCGATATAATCGGCAAGCGTAGGATGACGGATAAAGGATGCTTTTTGCATCATTTGCTCGTTAACATGCCATATATTTGGGAAAGAGATTCTTCCGTTCAGGAAAGCTTCCACGACAATTTCATTTGATGCATTCAAAATGCATGCAAGGTTTCCCCCTCTGTGCAACGCTTCGTAAGCAAGTGCAAGATTACGAAAAATTTTTGTATCAGGGGCTGAAAATGTTAGGGAGGGGAAATCGGCAAAACTTAGCCTTGGGAAACTATTATTTAATCTTTCAGGAAAGCTAAATGCGTACTGGATAGGCAGCCGCATATCGGGCAAACCGAGTTGGGCCTTGATCGATCCATCGCCAAACTGGACCATCGAATGGATAATGCTTTGCGGATGAACAACAACTTCGATCTGTTCGGGAGTTAACCCAAAAAGCCACTTTGCTTCGATCACCTCAAATCCTTTGTTCATCAACGATGCTGAATCGATTGTTATTTTTGCCCCCATCTCCCAGTTAGGGTGTTTTAAGGCATCTTTAGCCGTAACACCTTGAATACGTTGCTCATCCCACCCGAAAAACGGGCCTCCTGAACATGTGAGGTGAATTTTTTCAACAGGGTTCATATATTCACCGGCCAGACACTGAAAAATGGCAGAGTGTTCAGAATCGACAGGTAAAATATCGACACAGTTTTCTACGGCCAGTTTATTGATCAGGTCTCCCGCGACAACGAGGGTCTCCTTATTGGCCAAAGCAATTTGCTTTTTTGCTTTTATAGCATTAATGGTTGGGATCAGCCCTGCATAACCAACCATCGCAGTAAGCACCAGATCGATGCTTCCCATTTCGACCACCTGGGCCAGGGCTGAATGACCGGCATATA